>Ga0316208_1000134_pt1 | contig 105264 bp, 85 predicted proteins | sample 3monopyrite_MG_FD_204944 | JGI IMG/M metagenome (GOLD analysis project Ga0316208, IMG submission 204944) | Microbial mat bacterial communities from mineral coupon in-situ incubated in ocean water Damariscotta River, Maine, United States -... | ecosystem: Environmental > Aquatic > Marine >... | reverse complement strand
CGATCTGGGCCTCAAGCGAGGCGATCGGACGCTGCAGTTCGAGGTGGTCCCGCGTCCCACAGCTCTCGGGGGGCCAAGGCGATCCGGTGGAGACACGAGTTGACCACAGCCGACCGGACTTCCTGACAGTGGCAGAGTGCGCTGGCGGCTGACCTCGGCCCGGCCAGGGAGCTTGTTCGGTGGATTCCGAGGTACACGAGCTTCCGCTATTCCGGCGTCGAGGGCCCGAGCTGCGCCCGGTCGAGCACCCTGTATGCCGGCTTCGATGACAGCCCTCCGCGGTTTGAGCTGGTGTGGGCACCCGAAGGTGCAATCGCAGGGGCAGGAGACACCCAGATGGCATTCGCGCGCATCCAAAATGGCAGAGCTGAGGATCGTCGAGGACCGCGCGGATCTCGTCGAGCTCGCGCTGTACTCCGCGGTCGCCTGGGACCTCCCCGAGCAAAGCTGCGAGGCACGAAAATGCCCATCTGGACGTCTTCAATCACGCCTGGAGCAGTAGAAGCCCGGCTCCTGGAAGTGCCACCAGTCGTCGCCCTCCGCAGCCGCCCAGATCCCGTCGCTCTCTTCGCCCCACGCAATCGTGTACGAGGCCCTCACATCCACGCGGTCGCAGTCGCCGATGACCTTGATCTTCTCGATCGTGAAGCTCGCGCTGCTGGCCCGCCCGAAGGCGAACGGGATGGGGCCGTCGACGGTGTCGCCGGGTTTGATCACCGGGTCGTACACCAGATCCGAGGGGACGGTGGTGAGCGTGGCGCCCTCCTCGAACTGCGTGAAGTCGAGCTGCCACCGGGTGTCCCACCACAGTGCGACGTCCGTGTCGACCTGACGGTTCTTCGACTGCCACTCGAGGAAGGGCTCGACGGTTCCGAAGGGCAGGCCGGTCACGTCGGGCGAATAGGTGAACAGCGTCCCCGAGTAGTTCGCAGGGAACTGGGGGGTCCCCGGCGGCTTCCAGCCTGCCCGGCAGAAGTCGCGGAAGGTGCCGTTGACGTCGAGATCCTTTCCGTCGGAGACGTAGGTGACGGGCACACCGCTGATCTCCAGGGTTCCGCAGGTGGAGGTGCATGCGCTGAGGACGGCGAGGAGCATCATGGGGAGATCCTGACATGGATCTTCCGATTTTTGTCTCTCAGCTGCTTTCATCGGGCTTCCGCCACACCTTCGGGGTCCATGAGAGGGAGCCTGCGGCAGCCAGGAAAGGCAAACAGCCGAGAAGCCTCTCCACCGTGGAGAGGATTCGGTCGGGGCTGGTCCCGGCGCCGGCGCCTCATCGTGGACGTGGACGCGGACCCCACATCCCCCTAGAATCACGGCGTCAACCGGGGAAGCCAGTTGCTGAAGCCCACACCCTTTCACGAGCGCACCACCGCGCTCGCCCAGAGCTGGAAGTTCAAGGACTGGGCGGGCAAGGTCGCGATCAGCGCCTACGATGCCCACTCCGAGCGCGAGTACTTCGGCGTTCGCCACGCCGCCGGGCTCATGGACGCCAGCCCGCTCTACAAGTACGACCTGTACGGGCCCGATGCCGCCAAGCTGCTCAGCCGGGTCGCTACCCGGGATATCACCCGGAAGTTCGGGGTAGGGCGGGTCACCTACTGCACCTGGTGCGACGAGCGCGGCCATGTGCTGGATGATGGCACCATCAGCCACCTCGCCCCCGAGCACTTCCGGCTCACCAGCAGTGAGCCCTGGCTGCGCTGGCTGCTCCGCCACGGCCGCCGCCTCGATGTGCGGGTCGAGGACAGCACCGACCGCCTCGGCTGCCTCGCGCTGCAGGGCCCCAACTCCCGCCACATCCTCGAGCAGTGCGTCGACTTCGATATGGACCGGATGCGCTTCTTCCGCGTGCGAAAGACCCGCCTCGATGGGCTCGATGTGTGGGTCAGCCGCACCGGCTACACCGGGGATCTCGGCTTCGAGGTGTGGGTGGACCGCGCGGACGCCCTCGCCGTCTGGGACGCGCTCATGGCCAATGGGCAGCGCTTCGGCATCACTCCCATGGGCCTCGACGCCCTCGATGTGCTGCGCATCGAGGCCGGCTTCATGCTCCAGGGGGTCGACTACTTCAGCTCCAAGAGCTGCATCATCGAGGCCCGCAAGTCCACCCCCCACGAGCTCGGGCTCGGCCAGGCCGTCGATCTCACAGACCGCGCCTTTCCATTCGTCGGTCAGGAGGCCATCGAGGCCGAGCTGAAGCGCGGTCACAAGTGGGCCCTGGTCGGGCTCGATGTGAGCTGGCCCGAGCTCGAAGCCCTCTACGAGGAGTACTCCCTGCCTCCCCATCTCGCCCCCATCGCCTGCCGGGATGCCGTGCCCGTCTACCAGGAAGATGGCCGCACCCAGGTCGGCCAGGCCACCAGCCATACCTGGTCCCCGCTGCTCAAGCAGCAGCTCTCTCTCGCATCCGTCCACCCCCGATACGCCAAGCCCGGCACCCAGCTCAAGATCGAGCACACCGTCGAGTACGAGCGCCGCGTGGTCACCGCCACCGTGGTCGAGCGCCCCTTCTTCGACCCCGAGCGCAAGCGCACCACCCCAGGGAGGGCGTGATGGCCACCGAATACGACGCGATCATCATCGGAGGCGGCCACAACGGCCTCGTCTGCGCGGCCTACCTCGCGAAAGCCGGCCGGAAGGTGCTGGTCCTGGAGCGCCGCCCTGTGCTCGGTGGGGCGGCGGTCAGCGAGGAAGTCTACCCGGGCTTCACCTACACCGTGTGCAGCTACGTCGTCAGCCTGCTTCGCCCCTACATCATCCGCGATCTCGAGCTGGTGAAGCACGGACTGCAGCTCACCCCCCTGGAGTGCAGCTACACCCCCGAGGCCGACGGGCCGGGGCTGTGCCGGTGGCCCGATCCGCACCGAACCCGCGAGGAGATCTCCCGACTCTCCCGCAAAGATGCCGAGATCTACCCCGAGTTCGGCAAGGCGATGGGCAGGCTCGCGCGCTTCGCCAAGGAGATCATCGACAAGCCCGCCCCCGATCCCGCCTCCTGGCGCCCCAGCGATCTCATGCAGCTGCTCGGTCTGGGCAGGCGCTTTCGCGACCTCGGAGACGATCTCGGAGCCATCCAGTTCAAGCTCTCCACCATGTCGGCGGTCGACTTTCTCGACGAGTGGTTCGAGTCGGACACCCTCAAGTCCCCGATGAGCGTCTCGGGGATCATCGGCACCATGCTCGGCGTGCGCTCTCCGGGCACCGCCTATGTGCTCCTCCACCACTATATGGGGGAGATCGATGGGGCCTCACGGGCCTGGGCCTTCGCCAAGGGGGGGAACGGCGAAGTCTCCATGTCCATCGCCCGATCCGCGATGTCCTTTGGCGCGGAGATCCGCACCGAGGCGCCGGTCCACAAGGTCCTGGTGAAGAATGGGCGGGCCACCGGGGTCGTGCTCGACAATGGCGATGAGATCCGCGCCAAGACCGTCATCAGCTCCTGCGATCCACGGATGACCTTCCTGCGCTTCGTCGGAGAGGAGCACCTGCCCGATGCGTTCGCGACCGGCATCAAGCGCTTCAAGTTCCGGGGCAGCTCGGGCAAGGTCAACCTCGCCCTCGATCGCTTCCCCGAGTTCAAGGATAGACCGGGAATCGGGCCCCATGTGATGGGGGATATCGCGATCTGCCCCAGCATCGACTACCTCGAGCGCGCCTACGACGACGCCAAGTACGGAGACTTCAGCAAGCGCCCGTACATGAATATCGTCTTCCCCAGCCTGCTCGACCCCGGGATGGCCCCCGAGGGCAAGCATGTGGCGTCGATCTTCGTGCAGTACGCGCCCTACCACATCAAGGAGGGGCCCGAGAACTGGCCGAGCCGCAGGGAGGCCTTCGGAGACGCGGTGATCGACACCCTGTCCGAGTACTGTCCCACCCTGAAGGACTCCATCCTCCACCGTCAGGTGCTCACCCCCTGGGATCTGGAGCAGGAGTTCGGGCTGGCCGAGGGCAATATCTTCCACGGCGAGCTCTCCCTGGAGCAGCTCCTCTTCCAGCGTCCCACCAGCGGCTGGGCGCGCTACTCCACTCCGGTCCGCAACCTGTGGCTGTGCGGCTCGGGAGCCCATCCCGGTGGGGGAGTGATGGGGGCGCCAGGAGCCATGGCAGCGAAGATGATGCTTCAGCAGGGGGCGGTCTGATGGGGAGCGTGGTCATCATCGGAGGCGGCCATGACGGGCTGGTCGCGGGGGCACGCCTGGCCTCGGAGGGCCACCGGGTCACCGTGGTCGAGGCTCGCCAACAGCCGGGAGGCTCGGCTGCAGGAGAGGAGTTCCATCCTGGGTATCGCCACGTGGGCATCTTCCACGACGCCTCGACCTTCTCAGACGAGGTCGCTCGAGGGCTCGGGCTCTCCCTGGGACGTCGGGCGCTCCCCGATGGGCTGATCGCCACCAAAGACCGCTCTTGCACCGTCGGAGAGGGGCTCGATGGAGTGGACCCGGCGAGCTGGTCGGCCTACCGCGCCCGCATCGCCGAGGTCCGCGAGTACGCCCGCTCCGTGCTGAGCAAGGCTCCTCCGCGCACCGATGCCGAGGCACCGCTCATCCCCCTGGCCAAGACGGCGTGGGGTTTTCGGCGGCTGGGCCACCAGATCATGATGGAGCTGCTCCGGATCGGCCCGATGGCAGTGGACGACTGGCTGGGGGAGTTCTTCGACGACTCGGTCCTGCGCGCCGGGCTCGCTCTGGAAGGGCTGCATGGCACCTGGATGGGGCCGCGCAGTCCGACCAGCACCGCCACACTGCTGCTCCTCGAGTCGCTCCGGGGTCTGGATGTGGTCGGGGGTCCCGCAGCGGTGGTGCGGGCCCTGGTCGAGCGCCTGGAGTCCGCGGGGGGCACCCTGCGCTGCGGCGAGCGGGTGTCTCGGATCACGGTGGAGTCGGGTCGGGTGAGCGGCGTGCAGCTCGAGTCCGGCGAGACGATCGCCGCCGATCGGGTGATCGCGGCCTGCGATCCACGCCACGCCCTGCTCGATCTGGTGGATCCACTCCAGCTGCCCCCCATGCTCGAGCGAGACATCAGCGATGTACGGGCCCGGGGCCTCGCCGCCAAGGTCCACCTCGCGCTGTCGGGGCCTGTGCAGCTCGCTTCCAAGCCCGGAATCCACGAGCGGATCCTCGTAGCAGGGGAGGTCGACGACCTGGAGCGGGCCTTCGATGCGGTCAAGTACCGCCAGTTCGCAGCGCGGCTGCCCCTCGACATCCGAGTGCCCACGGTCAGCGATCCCGATCTCGCTCCACCGGGCCACCATGTGCTGTCGATCCTGGTCCACGCCGTGCCTCACGATCTCGAGGGCGGGTGGGGGGATTCCGCGCGGGATCGGCTCGGCTCTGCCGTGCTCTCCACCCTCGACGCCGTGGCGCCGGGGACCTCGGATCGGGTGGTCGGGATGGAGGTGCTCAGCCCCGCGGATCTGGGCGAGCGCTTTGGGCTACCCCAGGGGCATCTGTGGCATGGCGAGCTCGCCATCGACCAGCTCTTTGCGGCCCGGCCCTTCCTCGGAACCGCCCAGTACCACACGTCTATCGGCGGGCTTCAGCTCGGCAGCGCGGGCTGTCATCCCGGCGGCGGCTTCACCGGCCTGGCGGGCTGGTTGGCTGCGGGGGCCTCATGATCCTCGCCCTGCTGGGGATCGCCCTGGCGGACACGCCAGCTCAGGAGGCGATCCAGCGGATCCGGACCGCGGAATGGAAGCGTCTTCCGGCCTCGGAGATCGTCGCGGCGGGGGATCTCGACGACCCTGAGGTGATCCGAGCGACCCTCCAGGCTCTGGGGCGGCTGCGCAGTCCCGATGCGCTGGGAGAGCTACGGAAGCTCCGCAAGACCGTGCCCCCAGAGGTCCTGCCGGATCTGGCCTTTGCGATGGGGCTGACCCCGGGGTCGGAGTCCGATCTGCTGTCCTGGCTCAAGACCCTGCCCATGCCCGACCAGCCCCTCAAGGCGGAGTTCTCGCTCCGCTGGCAGGTGATCACCGCCCTCGGCCATGGGGGGACGGCGCGCTCGCTCCCCGCGCTGGTCTCCGGCCTCAAAGAGCCCTGGCCCTTCGACGAGGCCAGCGCGGCGGCCATGCTTCGCCTTCATCGCCGAGACGTGAGGGTACGCTCAGCCCGAGCGGCGTTGATGCGCCGGGGGATCAAGGGCTGCGATCCCCGCACCGAGCGCACGATCGCCGGTGCGCTCGCCCGGATCGGCCTCGATGGCGTGGCCCGGGTCGACTTCCTCAAGGGGATGGAGTCCCGCGCTCTCCTCGGCCCCACCTCGATGACCCGGGCGATGTGGGTTCGGGCGCTGCTGACCCGGGACGATGACCGCTCCAAACGGGTCTGGGAGCACGCCCGCAGAGACACCGCACTGGTTCGATCCACCGCAATCGCCCACGTCGGCTCCTTCGCAGAAGAGCAGATCCCCGAGGCGCTGGTGGGCTTCGAAGAGGACTACTGGGTGTGGTCCGCGGTGGCCCAACGCCGACCAGACGAGGTGAGCAGCACCGATCCCTTCCGGACCGCACTGCGAATCGAGAGTGGGGGAGAGGTCCCGGTAGAACCCTCGGAGAGCTGGGTGGTCCAGGCGGCTCGGCTCGGCACCGAGACCGATCTGACCGCCCTGCTGGAGCGCGTCAACGGGGAAGATCAGCAAGCCGCAATTCGCACGGCAGCGGCGAGTCGGATCCACGATCTACAGCCCGGCCGGGACACCCTGGTTCAGCTGCTCCAGTCCCCCGATCCCGGGGTGCGCGAGGCCGCCATGGCCTGGCTCGAAGGCCCTCCCGACCCCGCGCTGATCGAGGAGATCGTGCTCACACTGCGGGTCGAACGCGATGGCGAGGTGCTCCGGGCGGGTCTCGATCGCTTGCTCGCCTACCGCGAGCAACAGCCCAGCTCGGTCAAGCCCACCCGCTTCCTCAGCAGCACCCTCAAGCGCAGCGCCACCCACCGCTCCCCAGCGCTCCAGCGTTCTGCACGGGAGCTGGCGAGCGCGCTCGGGGTCGTGCTCCCAGAGCCCGCACCCGATGTAGAGGTCCGCGAGCTGATCCTTCCAGATGGCACGGTCACCACCACCACCGGCAACCTGCCCAAGATCCTCGAGGTCGAGCAGGTCCGCGAAGCTCGCATCCTGACCGGGCGGGGGACGATCACGGTGCAGCTCGATCCGCAGATCGCGCCGCTGGCGGTGTACAACTTCGCCTCCCTGGCCCGAAGCGGCTTCTTCAATGGGCTGCTGTGGCACCGCGTGGTGCCCGGCTTCGTCGCTCAGGGCGGCTGCCCACGCGGGGATGGCTGGGGAGGGCCGGGCTGGACCCTCGTAGACGAGGTCTCCGATCGCCCCTTCACCACCGGCGCCCTGGGCATGGCCCGCTCAGACCGCGACACCGCTGGCTCCCAGTTCTTTGTGATGAGCGGGCCCGGGCGCTTCCTCGATGGGGACTACAGCTGGTTCGGCCAGGTCACCGAGGGCATGGACGTGATCCGACAACTCGAGCCCGGAGATGTCATCCGCACCGTGCAGATCGTGCTCGAGACCCCCGATGAGCCCTGACCGGGCGAAGCAGCTCCTCGACGGCGCTCACAATCGGTCCACCTACAAGTCCATGGGCGCCGAGCTCGATGCCGCGGGACCCGCGCTCAAGGCCGCCGTGGTGCAGCTCGCACGGAGTCGGGGCGTCCCGCTTCCCGACGAGGCCAACAGCTGGCCGGGCAAGAAGCTGCTGCGCCGGGCCCAGGGGCTCGATGCGCTCGCCCAGACCCGCAAGAATCCCATCCGCCGTGACGAGTCCTTCGACTGTGTCGCCTGTGGCCGGGCGGTCCCCAAGCACGGGCGCTCCGCCCGGGATCACTGTCCCTACTGCCTGGTGGGGCTCCACGTAGATGGGCCCGTCCCCGGAGATCGCGCCGCAGATTGCGGCGGCATGCTGGTCCCCGTCCAGGTCTCCCAGGAGGGCGGCCGCTGGGTGCTCGGCTACCGCTGCGAGCGCTGCGGAGCGACCCGCCGGAACCAGGTGATGCTGGACGGAGACCCACCCGATGACTGGACACGGGTCACTGCGCTATCCGGTCGCGCTCCATGAGGGCACTGCACCAGGCATTCGTGGAAGCCATCCGCACCGGCCCCCTGTGGCAGCCCGGAGATCGCGTCGCCATCGGGGTATCGGGCGGGGTCGATTCCCTGGCGCTCTTCGAGCTCGCCCTGTCGACCGCGCGGCTGCACGGAGGGCAGATCTCGGTGGTCACCGTCGATCATGGGCAGCACGACCAGAGCGCGGCACACGCGGCCGCTGTGGTCGAGCTGTGCCGCTCCCGGGGCGTCGAGGTGCACTCGGAGCGGGTCGATCTGCGACCCTCCGCATCCGAGGCCGAAGCCCGTGAGGCCCGGTACTCGGTCTTCGCCTCCCTCGATGTCGACCGCATCGCCCTGGCTCATCATCAGCGAGACCAGGCCGAGACGGTCCTGGTGAACCTGCTCCGAGGGACCGGTCCCCGCGGGCTGGGGGGAATGGCCAGCCGACGGGGTCGATATGTGCGCCCCCTGCTCGGCTTCAACCCCGCGGATCTTCGCGAATATGTGCGATCGCGCGGTTTGAGGGTGGGGGAGGACCCGAGCAATCAGTCCGACCGCTTCCTGCGCAACCGAATCCGCTCACAGCTCCTGCCCTTGCTGGAGGAGCTCCGCCCGGGCGCTGTCCGCTCCCTGGCCCGGAGCGCGTCGTGGGCTGCGGAGGACGATCGGCTGCTCCAGTCGCTCTCCGCGTCCATCCCCCTCGACCTCTCGAGCCTGAGCGACGCTCCCACACCCCTCGCGAGGCGAAGGATTGCAGACGCCTTCGGGCCCGTCAGCACCGCGCAGCTGGACGCGATCATGCATCTGGTCGCTGGGAAGGGCAGCCGGGTCCAGCTCGACGGGGAGCGAACCGTCGTTGTCGCAGAAAGAAGGCTTGTTCTGGCTACCGATGGGGAATCTGGCCCACCTTCGCGTTAAGGCGACAGTTCTTCGCTTCGATCTTCCGAGGGCTCTCACTGGTGTCACGTAGCAGCATCTTTCTCCTCGTCATCGTGCTCGCCATGGTGCTCCTCTTCGTGGGGCTCCCCGGTCGCGATGCCGCCCCCGAGGCCCTCCCATTCCCCGAGTTCATGCAGAAGGTGGACGAAGGTGTGGTGAAGGAGGTCACCATCAAAGGCCAGGTCATCACCGGCAAGCTCGCCGATGACCAGCCCTTCCACACCACCGGTCCGGCTTTCATCGAGCCCGTCTACAACAAGCTCGTAGAAGAGGGCATCACCCCCAGCTTCGAGCAGCAGGAAGACAGCAGCATGTGGGTCTCGGCCCTGATCGCGGGGGGCACGATCCTCGTCATCGGGGGGCTCATCTTCTTCTTCATGCGCAGCCTCCAGGGCAGCAACGGTCGCGCCATGAACTTCGGCAAGTCCCGCGCACGCATGCAGAGCGAGAACGCCAAGCTCGTCACCTTCGACGATGTCGCGGGCATCGAGGAGAGCAAAGAAGAGCTCGAGGAGATCGTCGACTTCTTGAGAGATCCCCGCAGATTCACCCGTCTGGGCGGGCGGATTCCCAAGGGTGTGCTCCTCATGGGCAGCCCGGGCACCGGCAAAACCCTGCTCGCCAGGGCCGTCGCCGGAGAGGCGGGGGTGCCCTTCTTCTCGATCTCCGGCTCGGACTTCGTCGAGATGTTCGTCGGGGTGGGGGCCAGCCGGGTCCGCGACCTGTTCGAGCAGGGAAAGAAGCACGCTCCCTGCATCATCTTCATCGATGAGATCGACGCGGTCGGGCGCCACCGGGGCGCTGGTCTGGGTGGGGGACATGACGAGCGCGAGCAGACCCTCAACGCGCTGCTGGTCGAGATGGATGGCTTCGAGGGCACCGAAGGCGTGATCCTCGTGGCCGCCACAAACCGCCCCGACGTGCTCGACCCCGCGCTGCTCCGCCCGGGACGCTTCGATCGCCGGGTCGTCGTGCCCGCTCCCGACGTGCGCGGCCGCCAGAAGATCCTCGAGATCCACACCCGCAAGCTCACCCTGGGCGATGATGTCGACCTCGAGGTCGTCTCACGGGGCACCCCACGGTTCTCCGGCGCAGACCTCGAAAACCTCTGCAACGAAGCGGCCCTGCTCGCCGCCCGTGGAGACAAGCGCCAGGTCGACATGGAGGACTTCCTCCACGCCCGCGAGAAGATGCTCATGGGCCCAGAGCGCCGCTCCATGGTGGTCTCGGAGTGGGAGAAGCGAAACACCGCCTACCACGAAGCCGGCCATGCGCTGATCGCCCACCTGCTTCCCCAGCACGATCCCGTGCACAAGGTCACGATCGTTCCCCGGGGTCGGGCGCTCGGTCTCACCATGATCCTCCCCGAGGAGGATCAGCTCTCGATCACCCAGGACGAGATGCTCCAGCAGATCACCATGATGATGGGCGGTCGTGCAGCAGAGCAGATCACCATGAATTCGGTCACTGGGGGCGCCTCGCAGGATCTGCGTCAAGCCACCAAGCTGGCCCGTCACATGATCTGCGACCTGGGCATGAGCGAGACCCTCGGCCCCGTCAGCTGGAACGAGGGTGGCGGCGAGGTATTCCTGGGTCGCCAGATGTCACAGACCCACTCCTACTCCGAGCGCACCGCCCAGACCATCGACGAGGAAGTACGCAACCTCTGCTCCAGGGCATACTCCACGGCGCTCAATATCCTTCAGGAGAATATCCACGTGCTGCACCTGGTCGCACAGCGCCTGATGGAGATCGAGACCCTCGACGCGGATGAGTTCAGCGAGATCGTCGAGACCGCCGGTCCTGTTCCCCCCGCAAACCTCTCGTGGATGGGCGTATAGTCCACCCGGCGTTCGTGTCGTTCTGGAGGCTCCGTGCAAGCGGTCTGGTCATGGTTTGCGGAGAGCCCGTTCGCCACGGCCACCTGGGTCGATTGGATCGACATCCTGCTGCTCGCTGCGGTCATCTACCGGGTACTGCTGGTGCTCCGGGGCACCCGCGCCATGCAGAGCTTGCTCGGCCTGCTGCTGCTGGTCGGCCTGTACGCGGTGGCTCGGATGGGCGGCCTGTCCACCATCAGCTGGGTCCTCGACAACTTGCTCGTGTACTTCGTGCTCGCGCTGCTCATCCTCTTCCAGCAGGATATTCGGCGTGCCCTCGCCACCGCAGGGGGGCGATTCTTCAGCCGCATCACCACAGCCCGGGCAGATGCGACCATCCTCGAAGAGGTCATCAAGGCCTCGTTCGCACTTTCTCGACGCCGAATCGGTGCGCTCATCGTACTCGAAGCGAGCGCGTCGATGGATCCGTGGATCGAGGGCAGCAACACGGTTGACTCCGTGGTCAGCCACGAGCTGCTCCAGTCCATCTTCCACCCCGCCAGCCCCATGCATGATGGGGCGGTCGTGATCCGAAAGGACCGCATCGCGGCGGCCGGCGTCTTCCTGCCCATCAGCCTCTCCAAGCAGATCTCTCGGACCTTCGGCACCCGGCACCGTGCCGCGATTGGCCTCACAGAGATGACCGATGCCCTGTGCATCGTGGTCAGCGAGGAGCGCGGCACGGTCGCCATCGTGGTGCGCGGCGAGATCGTGCCCGTGGCCGATATGAACGATCTGCGGCAGAACCTCACCGAGCAGCTCGAGCGCGAGGCCGACGAAGATCCCGAGCCCGTCGGGGTGGCCAATGCTTGAGGCGATCTTCGGCAACCCCCACTACAAGCTCGCCTCCATCGGGCTCGCGGTCCTGACCTGGCTCTATGTCCAGTCCGACGAGCTCCACGAGGAGCCGCTCAAAGCGCAGATCGACTGGACCCTCGCGCCGGGTCTGGTCTCCATCGATCCGCTGCCCACCCAGCTCACCCTGCGGGTCCGCGGGACCCGCGCCGCCATCCGGCGCGCCCGCGACCAAGATCAGGTCGAGGTCTCGGTGGACATCTCGGATATCGGCCCGGGAGAGCACAACCTGGACTTCGAGCCCTTCCCCACCAACATCTCATCCACGCTCGAGGTCCTTGGCCGATTGCCCTCCGGGGTTCGCTTCGAGCTCGACGAGGTCAGCCAGCGCAAGGTCAAGATCCGCCCCGTGGTGGTGGGGGAGCCAGCGCCCGGCTACGCCGTCGAGTCCATCGTTCTTGCCCCTGCGGTCGCCACCTTGAGCGGTCCAGGCGTCACGGTCACCCAGCTCACCGAGGTCCAGACCGCGCCCATCGACCTGACCGGGCTGGCGGGGAATGCCAGCATCCCCGTCGAGCTCGACCTGCCCCGCTCGGTCGAGGAAATCAGCGGGCAGCCCGTCTCGGCGGAGATCGAGATCCTCGCTCAGAACGCGCAGCGCACCTGGGCCGAGGTGCCGGTCTATGTCTGGGAGAACACCCGATACCGTCCCGTTGCAGACTCGGTCCGGGTCACCCTCCAGGGGCCATCTGCTCAGCTCAAGAGCCTCAGTGCCGAGGATCTGGTGGCCTTCGTGCACCTGCCAGCGGGGGCGAACGAGCCGAGATATGAGGCGGCCTGGGGCCCCAAGGATGGCTTGCGGCTCCGAATCCTGCATGCCCACGCCGATCGCCTCGAGGTCACCGAGGTAGAACCCTCCCGCGTCGAGGTCCAGTCACGATGAAGTTCGGAACCGATGGAATCCGGGGTCCTGCAGGCCAGCAGCCGATCGACGCCGTCTCCGCCGTGGCGATCGGCAGGGCCGCCGCCAAGCTGGCCCGTGTCAATGGGCTGGACGCCGTCGTGGTCGGCCGCGACACTCGGCCCAGCGGGGCTGCGCTCTCTGCCGGCTGCCTGGCGGGGATCGCGACCGAGGGCGTCCGCGCGATCGATGGCGGCATCCTCCCCACCCCTGCACTCGCCGTGATCCTGGACCGCCAGCGGGCCGGTGCCGCGGTGATGATCACCGCCTCGCACAATTCCTGGCCAGACAATGGGTTCAAGCTGCTCTCGGTAGGGGGGCGCAAGCTCTCCGCCTCAGAGACCGCGGCGGTTGAGGGCTGGTTGAGCGGGCCGCCCTCCGGTGAGACCCGGGCCTATGCCGAGCTCGAAGAGGCGCACACCTCCAGCCTCGACCTGTGGCTCGGCTCGCTCGAAGGGCGGCTGCCGGATGTGTCGATGTTCACCGGGCAGCGCATCGCCATCGATCTCGCGGGTGGTGCGGCCCGGGTCGCGTGGCCCTGGCTATGCCGTACGCTCCCCGCAGACTGGCAGCTTCTCCCCGCAGATCGCATCAACGACGGCGTGGGCAGCGAGCACCCCGAGGCCCTCGCGGGGTTTGTGCGCGAGCGGGGCTGCGTCGCGGGAATCGCCGTAGATGGCGACGCAGACCGCTGTGTCTTGGTCGACGAACGGGGCCAGGTCGTTCCCGGAGATGCCCTGGCGTGGCTGCTGGCTCGGGGGCTCGGCGTCGACAAGCTGGCGGTCACGGTGATGAGCACTGGGGCCCTCGCTCCGGCGCTGCCCGGCGTCTCCCTCACCGTCACCCCGGTAGGAGACAAGCACCTCCAGGCGGCCATGAAGCAACACTCCATCCCCCTCGGCTGCGAGGAATCCGGTCACGTGCTATTCGCCGATCACCCCGGTGGAGATGGGCTGCTTGCGGGTCTGCGGGCCTTGGTATTCGCCTTGCCTCAGGGGCCGCTCTCCCAGGTCCTCGACCCATTCAGCATCTGGCCGCGCGAGAAGCGCAAGATCCCCGTATCGGCCCGGCCGCCCATCCACACCGTTCAGCCCCTGCAGAGAGCTATCGACGAGGGAGAGGCGGCGCTGGGCCCCGGCGGGCGGGTATTTCTTCGGTACAGCGGCACCGAGCCCGTGCTCCGCATCCTGGTCGAGGGGAGGGCTGCAGACTCGGTGCACCAGGTCGCAGAACGCGTAGAGGCGGCCGCTCGGGAGGCTCTATGAGCCCTGCGCTGATCAGCACAGCAGCCCAGTGTCGGGCGCTGGATGCCGCGGTGATCGACGGGCTGGGCGTGCCGGGTATCGCGCTGATGGAGCTGGCGAGCCACGGCGTGGCCCGGGTTGTCCTCCAGCAGCTCGGCGACGCGACCGAGCGGGTCCTGGTCGTGTGCGGGGCGGGGAATAACGGGGGCGACGGGTATGCGGTGGCGCGCTGGCTCGCCCTCGACGGGGTCGATGTGAGCATCTGGGCCCTGGACAGCCCCCGCACCGCAGATGCCCTCACCATGCGAAGCGCCGCACAGCGGCTGGGGCTTCGCTTCGTCGATGCCCCGGGCCAGCCCACCCTCATCGTCGACGCGATCTTCGGCACCGGGCTCGCCCGCGAGATCACCGGGCGCTATGCCCAGGCCATCGAAGCGCTGCAGAAGCTCGACGCCAAGGTCGTGGCGGTCGATCTGCCCAGCGGGGTCCATGCGGACACGGGCGCGGTGCTCGGCGTGGCGCTGCCCGCGCAGCTCACCGTGAGCTTCGGCCGGCTCAAGCAAGCCTTCTTCAGCCCAGGGGCCTCGCTCTGCGGCGATGTCCAGCTTGTCGACATCGGAACCCACCGCAGCGACCACAGCTCGGCACGCTTGGCAGAGCGCGCCAGCCTCGCCTGGCCCACTCGGCCCCGCGATGCCCACAAGAATCGCCTCGGCCACCTGGCGGTCGTAGCGGGCAGTGAAGCCATGGCGGGTGCTGCGGTGCTCGCGTGCATGGGTGCTGTGCGCTCCGGGGTGGGCCTGGTCACGCTGCTCAGCTCGCCCCGCAGCCTGCCACGACTCGGCGCGCTGCCGCCCGGGGTCATGCTGCGTACCGGCACCCTGCTCGAGTGCCTCGAGCGCTCCAAGGGCTTCGATGCGGTAGCCGTAGGGCCGGGCATCGGTGGCGGAGCCGGGCTCTCTGCCGCCGTGCTCGAAGCCCTGGAGCGTCTCTGGGCCTCCGCCACACCCGCCGTGTTCGACGCCGATGCGCTGCAGTCCATGGGCCAGCGCGCCCACACCAGCACCGTATTCACCCCGCATCCGGGTGAAGCGGGCCGGCTGCTGGGCTCCTCCGCTCAAGCCGTGCAGTCCGACCGCTTCTCGGCGGCCCGCTCCTTGGCCCAGCTGGGCGGTGTCGCCCTGCTCAAGGGTCGCCACACCCTGGTCTGCGAGGGCGGGGACACCACGGTCAACCCGACCGGCTCGCCCACCTTGGCTACGGCGGGCTCCGGAGACGTGCTCACCGGCCTGATCGGGGGGCTGCTGGCCCGGGGCCTGGCCCCCGCAGACGCAGCCCGCACCGGCGCCTGGGTCCACGGCAGGGCAGGGCAGATACTCGAGGCCGAACGACTGGAGGGCTGGTCTGCCGTAGACATCGCCGAGGCCCTGCCCCTGGCCATGGCGGAGCTGTCATGAGGGTCACGAGCCCCGACGCCATGGAGGCCCTGGGTCGCAGGCTCGGCGCCGTGGCTCAGCCCGGCACGGTCATCGCGCTCAGCGGCGATCTGGGTGCCGGCAAGTCCGTGCTCGCCCGAGGCATCGCGCGGGGGCTGGGCATCACCGGGCGCATCCCGAGCCCGACTTTCATCCTTGTCGCCGAGTACACCCAGGGGCGTATCCCGCTTCACCACGGCGATCTGTACCGCCTCACCGGTCCCGATGATGTCATGAGCGTCGGCCTGGACGAGTTCCTCGGAGGGGAGGGGATCGTCGTGCTGGAGTGGGCCGATCGCTTCCCTGAGATCCTCCCAGCGGATCACCTGGCTATCCGGATCGAGATCGGACCGACCGACGACGAGCGGGAGGTCTCGCTCTGTGCTGGTGGACCGATCTCCCGCTCCCTCGAAGCCACCCTTGGCTGACGCCCCCCGGTTCCGAACCCAGCGCCAGGGCCCTGTTCGCGGGGTGCCGTGGTCGCTCATCGCCGTGCTCGTCCTGGTCACGGCCGCCCTGGTCGCCCGCAGCTTCTGGCTCCCCCCCGCATCCCCGGCCGCTCTGATCGAGGTCGTCGGTGAGGTGCCGCAGCCCGGCCTGTACCCAGTGGCCCCACCCCGCATCCACAGCGCGCTGCGGGCCGCAGGTCGCGAACCCGGAGAGATCCCCGACGGCCCCGTACCTGCGGGCTACCGGGTGATCGTTGGGCCAAGCTCGGTGAGGGTCGAGCGCCCGCGCGATCCGGTGCTGGTATCGATCCCCATCGATCCCAACACAGCCGAGCTTCACGAGCTATCCGCCATCCCCGGCATCGGGTCCAAGCTCGCCAATCGCATCCTCGAGGACCGCCGCAACCGCGGCCCCTACCGGAAGTTCGAGGATCTCCGACGGGTTCCGGGGCTCCGCTCCGAGATCCTGAACCGAATCGAGCCCTTCGTCCAGCTCTCGTCGGTGGGTCCGATCGATCTGAACACTGCGAGCGCCGGCGAGCTCGAGACGCTGCCCGGCATCGGCCCCGTCTTTGCGGCGCGGATCATCGTAGACCGTGACGAAAATGGCCCCTACGCCTCTGTCTTCGACCTCCAGCGGGTCCCCGGCGTCGGTGCCCAGCTGGTCGAGAGCTTGAGCGAACAGGCGGTCGCCCTGCCATGATCTATCTCGACCACAACGCGACCTCGCCCCTGCTCCCAGAGGTCCGCGCCGCGATGGAGCCCTGGTGGGCGGTGCCCTGCAATCCGTCCAGCGTGCACGGCCTCGGGCGCGCAGCCCACCACGCGGTCGAGCAAGCGGCCGAGCAGGTGGCGGCCCTCATCGGGGGGGGGGCCCAGGGCGTGGTGTTCACCTCCGGAGCCACGGAGGCCAACCACACCTGGTTCCACGCCATGGCCCAGCTCGGGCGCGCAGACCGGGTCGCGCTGGGGAGCTTTGAGCATCCCTGTGTCCGGGCCGCTTCCCGCCGCTGCGCACAGATCGTTCCGATCCCGATGGACTCGCGGGGGGCCGCGCAGCTCACCGCCGTTCCGCACACCGACGGCACCAGCTTGATGGCAGTGAACCACGAGACCGGGGTGATTCAGCCCCTGGACGCGCTCCGGACTCGCCCAGGCTGGCGCCACATCGACGCCAGCGCCGCCGCCGGGCGTATTGCGCTGGACCTGGGCTGGGCGGACGCGGTCGTGTACTCAGCCCACAAGCTCGGCGGCCCCATGGGTATCGGGGCGCTGCTACTCGCCGATGCCGAGCCCCTGCCGGCCCTGCTCGAGGGGGGCTCACAGCAGCGCGGGCGCCGGGCGGGAACGGTCCCCACGCCCCTGGTCGTGGGCTTTGGCGAAGCAGCGCGCCTGGCACGGCGGGATCTGGCCACGCGTCACGCCCGCTGGACCCTGCTCCGCGCGCGGTTGCTAAGCGGTGTGCTCGACCTGGGCGGGCAGCCGGTGGGGGAGCACACGGTCGGCTCCGTGCTCAACGTCGTATTTCCTGGCCTGCCCGCAGAGACGCTGGTCCAGGCGCTCGATCTGCGTGGGGTGTGCGTGAGCGCCGGGGCCGCCTGCGCTTCGGGTTCGGTCGAGGCTTCGCCCGTGCTCCAGGCCATGGGCCAGCCCGAGCCCAGCGGTGGGCTGCGCATCAGCCTGGGCCCCCACAGCACCGAGTCCGACGTCGCGGGGCTCCTGGCCGCCCTGAAGCCCACGCTGAGCGCGCTGCGCTCATTCCTTACGTGAGAAGTCCGGACGGGAACCCGCGCGCAGGATCGTCTGGTCATCCTCGTCAAAGGGGTCCACGAGGACCTCTGCGGTGAGCGAGCTATCCTCCTCGGCCATGATCCCGGCCAGTGCCTCGGCCATCTGCCGCGCGGTGGGGTAGCGGTCCTCTGGGCGGTGAGCGATGGCGGTGCGCACGATCGGCCGCACATTCGCTGGCAAGCGCTCGAGCACGGTGGGATCGAGCTTGGCCAGGGCCAGATCCATCGGGCGACGGCCGGTGATCATCATGTACAGGGTGGCGCCGACGCTGTAGATATCGGCCTCGGGGCCGACCTTTCGAGGGTCGATACGCTGTTCTGGCGCCATATAGGCGACGGTCCCGAGCATGTCCCCGGTGCCGGTGATTCGCATGCTCTCGGCGTCGGAGAGCAAGCGCGCGATCCCAAAATCCGACAGCTTCACGCAGTCGTCTTCGGAGAGCAGGATGTTGTGGGGCTTGATGTCGCGATGGACCACGCCGGCTGTGTGGGCGTGCTCCAAGCCCTGGAGCGCCTCGAAGGCGTAGCGCAGAGCGGTCTGAAGGGGGAGGGAGCCGCGCTGCCGCATATGGACTGCGAGGGACCCGTGCTCGGCGATCTCCATCACGAAGTAGTAGTGCCCGTCCTCTTCGCCGATATCGAAGATGCGCACGATATTCGGGTGATCGAGCTGAGACATGGTGCGCGCCTCGTTGAGGAAGCGCGAGCGGGTCTTGTTCTTGGAAGCGCCGTGCTCGTTGAGGATCTTGACGGCCCGATCCACGTCCTTGTGGTGATCGCGAACCCGATACACACTGGCCATACCACCTGAGCCAATCGCCTCGATGAGCTCGTATCGCCCCTCCGCGAGGTTCGCGGGAGGAGGGCGATAGTGGCGCCTACGCATGCTCAAAGCGACGCGCTCACTCGTACATCGCTTCGATCTCTGCGGACCAGTTCTTGTTCACATTCTTGCGCTTGATCTTGAGCGTCGGGGTGAGCTCGTTGTCGTCGATGGTGAAGTCGCGCGGCAGGATGGTGAACTTCCGGATGTGCTCGACCCGAGCGAACTGGGGGTTGACGTGCTCGTCGATATGCTTTTGCACATACTCGACGACCACGGGGCTGCTGTGCATCTCGTCGAGCTTGAGCCCGTGTTTGTTGGCGAACTCGCGGGTGGCGTCGTCTTCCGGAGAGAGCGTGATCAAGGCGGAGAGGAACTTCCGAGCATCGCCGATGACCACCGACTGGCTGACCAGGTCACAGTCCTTGAGGGCCGCTTCGATGTTCTTGGGCGCGATATTCTTGCCCCCCGCCGTGATGATGATCTCCTTCTTCCGGCCGGTGATCTTCAAGAACCCATCCGGGTCGAACTCGCCGAGGTCTCCGGTCTGGAGCCAGCCGTCCTTGAGGGTCTCAGCGGTGGCCGCCTCGTCCTTGTAGTAGCCGAGGAAGACATGGGGTCCCTTCACCAGGATCTCGCCATCCTCGGCGATCTTCACCTCGGTGCCCGGCAGCGGCTTGCCGACCGTGCCGAACCGGGTGTCTCCGATGATATTGAAGGAGGTGGGGCCGGTGTCCTCCGACTGCCCGTACACTTCGTGGATCACCAGGTCCAGACCCGTGAAGAACTCGAGGACCTCGCGGGAGATCGGGGCGGCTCCCGTGACACAGATCCGCGCCTTGCCCAGGCCCATGGCTGGCTTGGCCTTGGAGAAGACCAGGGAATCCGCGATGGAGTACTTGAGCCCGAGCATCCCCCCAAGGGTCCCGCCCTTGTTCTTGACCGCGCTCACGTCGCGACCGACCGCAAATGCCCAGTCGGCGATGGACTTCTTGAGCCCGGTGGCTTCCGACATCTTGGCGCCGACCTTGGCGTGGAACTTCTCCCAGATCCGAGGGACACCAAACAGGACCGTGGGCTGAACCTCTTTGAGGTTGTCGGGCATATTCGGGATGCTCTCTGCGAAGTACACCTTGCAGCCCGAGGTGATGGGCGCATGGATGGTGAACATCTGCTCTGCGATATGGGAGAGCGGCAGATAGGACAGCGTGGTGTCCTGGTCGGTGAGCTGGGCCAAGTCGTTGACCGCAGAGCTAGCCGTCCAGGCGAGGTTCTGGTGCGAGAGCATGACCGCCTTGGGGGGGCCGGTGGTACCCGAGGTGTAGATGAAGGTCGCGACCTGATCTTCGGTGAGGGCCTCGATACGCTCGTCTACCTTGGAATCCTCCACGTCCTTGCCCAAAGCGATGAAGTCGTCCCAGCTCAGGAGCAGATCGTCGTCGACGGCCTCTCCGCCGCGCATCATCACGACCTTCTGGACATTGGGCAGATTGGAGCGCTCGGCGTCGACCTTGTCCCACTGCATCTTGTTGCGGACGAGCACGACCTTGGCTTCGGAGTGACTGACGATGTACTGGACCTCGGTGGGGGAGCAGGTGGTGTAGATGCCCGCGCAGGCGCCCCCGGCCATCATGGTGCCCAGGTCGAAGACGACCCAGTCTTCTGTGTTGAAGCCCAGGATCGACGTGGTGTCACCGGGCTCGAACCCCATCGAGATCAGCGACTTCGCGACGCTCCGGACGCGCTGGGCGTACTGGGCCCAGCTGGTGGCCTCCCAGCTGTCGCCCTTCTTGGTATGCAGCGCCGGAGTGTCGCCGTACTTCTTGGCCTGTGCGAGCAGGCGCTTCGGAATGCTGTCCATCGGGAATCTCCATCCTTGAGGACGCCGAGACTACAACCGCTGGCCGGGGTTTTCTACCCTATGGGGCGCCTCAGCCCCGCCGGATCCGACCGAGCCATCCGGCAGCCGTCTTGAAGTCCCAACCCTGGGTCCGCATGAGGTGCTGGACCGTGCCGGCCAGACCCAGCTCCGAGACCATCTCCTCGACCGCCCATTTATCGGGTAGATCCGCTGCTCCACCTGATTCCGCTGCCGGAGGAATCACATACTCTGGCTCGGGCTGCGGGCTTGGTTCGGATGGAGGAGCCTGGCGCTTGCGCTCCTTGGTCTTCTTGCGCTTGGGCTTGCGTTTTGGCACCGGATCTACGGGATTGTGGCTCGCCTTGCGGGGCTGCGGCGTAGGCTTGACCACGGCCGCGTCTTGGGAGCGAGCCCGCAGCTGCTCTGCGGAGAGCCCCTTGCGGCCAAAGTGTTCGTCATCCCAACCCGCGCTGGGCCAAGGGGGTTCGGGGACCCCATGCCCTTCACGCGGGATCTCGGAGGGCCACTTCATCTTCACCGGCCCGAAGTCCACCGGTTCGAACAGCCGGCCGTGGTGCCCCCCCCTCTCTCCCACCACATCGGCGATGGCGGGGCGCCGCCACACCTGTACGCGAGCGAGGCGCGTGGCGATGGGGATACCCAATGCCAGCGTGAAGAAAGCGGCCGTCAGGAACGCACACAGGACGCCGATCATGGAACCTCCGTGTGCACACCCTATCGCCTCTGCGTGCTAAGAGCGTCGCCATGTTCGAAGGACTCTCAGCGTTGGTATCGTTCGATGGTGGCTTGACCGTGCTGCCAGCCTTGGTGGCGATCGTCGTGGCGTTGCTCACCCGACGGGTCGAGCCCGCCCTCGCGCTTGGGGTGCTGTTGGGTGGGCTCATCGCGGCGCGCTTCGCCGTGGGGGACGCGGTCGCCCGGGTCGCGTCCTATCTGGGCTCCGCTCTCGGCTTCGATCTATCCGGTACTGAGTGGTCTTTCAGTATCGATCACCTCGAGATCTCGGCCTTCTCCATCGTGGTCGCCGCGACGGTGTCGATCATGGGGGCAGCGGGTGGCACTCGGGCGCTGATCCAGCTCGTCGAACGGCGCGCTACCGGGCGCCGAGGCGCGATGGTGTCCAGCTGGCTCGCCGGGATGATCGTGTTCTTCGACGACTATGCGAACTGCTTGGTAGTGGGCTCGGCGATGGGCCCCATGTGCGACAAGAACCAGGTCAGCCGTGAGAAGCTCGCTTATATCGTCGACAGCACCGCCGCTCCGGTCGCCTCCCTTGCCTTGGTCTCCACCTGGGTCGGCTATGAGGTCGGGCTCATCCAAGACGCGCTCACCACGATGCCTCACATCGACGCATCGGCGTTTTCGGTGTTCCTCAGCAGCGTTCCATACCGGTTCTACTCCTTGTTCACGCTGGTATTCGTCGGTACGATCGCGTGGAGTGGTCGTGACTTTGGGCCGATGCGCGTAGCCGAGCAGAAGATGGCCCATCGGCCCTCTGCAGAGCTCGCTCCCAGCAATGCGAGCCCACTCCTCGCCGCGATCCCGGTCTTCCTGCTGGTCAGCTGCACCCTTGGCCTGCTCGTCGCCGATGGGCTGCGGTCTATCGAGGGGGATCTGTGGAGGAGGGGCATCGCAGCGGTATCGGCATCCTCTGGCCTGGGCTCCCTCGCCGCAGCCCTGTCCCTCGCGTCCGAGGTGCTGGGATCAGCCAACGCCTACCATTCGATGATGGCGGGTTCGCTGATCGCCTTCGCCACCGCTTGCCTAGGGGCTCTCGGGAGCGGCGCGCTGACCGGCGCGAGGGCCTTCGCTGCAGCCAAGGAGGGCTCCACAACCGTAGCCAGGGCCCTGGTCGTACTCTTTCTCGCGTGGTCGCTCTCGGCCGCCATGAACGACACCGGAGCAGCCAGCTGGCTCGCGAGCGTGCTCCAGGGGACGGTGCCGCCATGGGCATTCCCCGCCATCACCTTTGTGCTCGCCGCTGCGACCGCGTTCGCCACGGGCACCTCCTTCGGGACGATGGGGATCCTCATCCCCATCGCCGTTCGCGTGGCCTTGGAGCTCTCGCCGGATCCCTTCGGGAATATTGCCCTTGGGACCACCGCGGCGGTCCTGGCGGGGTCCTGTCTGGGGGATCACGCATCGCCGATCTCGGACACGACCGTGTTGAGCGCCATCGGCGCCGACGTGCCCCTCGTCGACCACGTCAAGACGCAGCTCCCCTATGCCCTCACGACGGGGGCCATCTCCATTGTGCTCGGCTACATCCCCATCGGGCTCGGCGTGTCCCCATGGGGTTTGCTGCCCCTCGGAGCGGTCGCCTGTGTCGCGGTCGTCTACGGCGTGGGGCGCGTGCCCCAGGCGATCAGAACGCCGTCGTGAGATCGACGTAGACCCGCCCGAGGAGCGAGCCGACAGTGGGGGAGTACTGGGGCGCGGAGAGCACCAAATCGTCGAAGCCGTCGTTGTCCAGATCCGCCGGATTCGCGCGCACGGTGAGCCTACCGCCCGCGAGCTCGCCTACGTAGCGCACCGAGGCATCCCCGTTCGGGATGGCCAGCGGCGTGGCAGCGCCGAGTACGTCCTCGGAGGTGAACAGGTAGACCATGCCGACATCCAACACCGCGCCGTCGTCTTCGTCCGGCGCACCGACGACCAGGGTGTCGCCGAACAGCCCCGACGGGTCGGGGACCACGGACAATCCCAGGCCGAAGCTGCTCCCGCTGGAGCCCCGTAGGATGTAGTCCGCCGAGGAGAAGGGCAGGGTGGTATTGCCCGCAACCGTCGCCGCCAAGAAGACCGCGACCTCGCCGCCGGCACCGCTGGTGGGGGCGCTGATGATGAGGTCTGCGGCACCATCGCCATCTACATCCGCGGAGGTGACGGCCGAACCGATCCCTCCGCCCCCGGTGACGGTGAAGGCCGCGTCCGACGTGATCAAATTCCCCGCCAGACCATTGCCGCCCGCGAACACATAGACCGCGGTTCCGGGGTCGGAGACGACCAGATCGGCGATTGCATCCCCGGTCAGGTCCGCCTCGGCGTAGACCACATCTCCGAAGGAGTCCACCAGATTGTCAGCTGACAGCGTGGTGGCCGGTGCGCTGAGATCGAGGTCGATATCCGCCGCGCTGCGCCCGAAGTCTGCGCCATCGATCACGCGGACGGTGTTGAAGGCTGTGGGGTCGTTGGTGCTGATCACCAGCTCCCCGCCGGCCGAGAGCGGGAAGATATCCCCGACGGCGAGCGCCGAACCGAAGCCCAGGTCCGTACTCACGACCTGCTGCACATCGAGGGAGCCCGAGCTGAGTGGGTGAGCGGTGCCAGTGGGCGCCAGTGAGTCGCTGAACACGACCCATATCTGCCCGATCCCCCCCACCACAAGGTCGTTATTACCGCTACCCTCGACGGGGCCGACCGCCAGAGGACCGCCGATCTCCGCTCCCGCATCTCCCGTCGCCGAGGTCTCGGGGTTGGCCATCTGGAGCACGCTGCCGCGGTAGGAGCGCACGAGCCCCTGTGCGGAGAGCCCGTCTGGCAGGCCGACGACCAGGCACTCCTGCGGGAAGAGGGTGACGCTGTTGAAGGTCTCGATGGGCGCGAGCGCCACATTCGTACCGAGCTGGGCGTTCAGGGAGCCGTCGAGGGTGCGGGATGCCCGTGCGCCGATACCGATGGATGCGTCGGCCACCGAGACGCCCGCAGATTCCAGGGCTCCTCCCAAAAGGTCCGTACCATCCGAGCTGTCGACTGCGGTGGCTGTGCAGGTCCAGCTGCCCCCACCAGAGAGCTCTGCGGGAGAGAGCCACGCGTCCAAAGAGCCCGTGATCACGGGGGTGCCATCGAGCGACCAGTCGTACTGATAGCGGACCGGGTCCCCATCGGGATCGGTGGCGTCGATGGCCACATCGCAGAACAATGGCCCACCCGCGGTCGGCCTCTCGGGGAGAACCTCGACTCCACCCGGTGCTCCGGGGGCCGCGTTTCCGATGGTCACGGTGTCGCAGGTGGTCTGAGACTGAACGGCGTCGAAGTCCGCGGGGGGATTGCCATCCTGAGACTCGTAGGCGGTGACGCAGAACTCCCAGGTGTCGCCCCGGGCCGTCTGGACCGCTGGAAGCGCGGCGGGGAAGTTGGTCCCGGGATTGTCGGGTGGGAGCTGCACGACGGGATCTGCCGGGTCGACGCGGGTCCACCGCCACACATGGAAGGGTTGGCCGCCCTCGGGATCGACAGAGGGGGCGGAGAGGGCGCCGGAGAGCGGGTCTTGTGCGGTCGGAGCTGCGGGGGCGATGGCGACCTGGGGGGCGCTGATAGCGGCGTTGACCTGGAAGTCGTAGCGGGCCTCTCGGGGGTCGCCGATGCCGGTCCCATCTGCTGCGCGAGCCACCAGCACCTGACGGCCCTCTGGGAGACCGTCGGTGACCGTGAGCGCCACGTCCACGATCAGATCGTCGAACTGGTTGCCCTCCGGATCGTCGAGATCGACAGGGATGGTGGTGATCACCGGTACGAGGTCGGCTGCGGAGGCGATCTCCACGAGATCGTCATTGTCCGCGTTGTCCGGGGTAGGATCGAAGTAGAGCACGATGGAGAGCGGAGAGTCTCCGTCGCGATCCCGAAGGCGAAACTCCATATCGAACGGGGCATCTGCCCCAGCCGAGTAGGTCGTGTCCGTGCTCTCGCGATCGTAGACCCCGGCTGGGGAGAGCAGCTGGATGTTGGGCGCCTCGTTCTCCGGGTTTGGAGGGTTGCAGGCGATCAGCGACATCAGGCCGATGGGGAGAAGCAGGACAGAAGCCAAGCGCATTCGCGGTACCTCGTGACAGGGCGAAAGTACCTGGGACGGAGCGCGTTCGCCAGTCCTGCGGCCCTCGATCAGAGCGCGAGCAGCGCTCCGTAGGCTGCGAGGAGCTCGACTCTGGACCGGGTACTCTCGCTCGTGCCGTCCAACATCCGCTGAGTCTCCTCGAGCACGTCAACGAGCGGAACGACCGTCACAGACGGGTCGACGGTGGGGGTCCCGACTGCCGGACCGGGCTCCCAGGCCATCATCACATCGTGCGCTCCGGCCTCGATTCCCATCACCGCACCGAGGGCGAGGCGTTGGGCGATCAAGCGGTCGATCGCGCTCGGGGAGCCCCCGCGCACCACATGCCCGAGGATCGTCTCGCGGATGCCCACGCCGGGCACCACCTCATCGAGGAAGTCCGAGAGGCGCTCGACCAGCCGCTTGGTGGGAACCTCGACCCCTTCGGCCTTGATGATGAGGACCCGCTTCTTGCCGCGCTCTTCGCTGAAGCTGGACTCGAGCATCCGGCAGAGGCGCTGCACGATGGATTCTTCGTCGGCATCCCCCTCGGCGTACAGGATCGCGTCCGCATCGGCTGCGATGCCTGCACGCATGGCCAGGTAGCCCGAGTGCCTCCCCATCACCTCGACGACGAAGGCGCGCCGATGCGCCCGTGCGGTGTCCGAGATCCGATCGCAGGCCTCGACGATGGTGTTGACGGCGGTGTCCACGCCGATGCACAACCGGGTGTGGCCGATGTCATTGTCGATGCTTCCGGGGAGCCCGATGATCTGGCAGGGCCGCCCCTCAGCGAGCGCATGAGCCCCCGCGAGGCTTCCGTTCCCGCCGATCACCACGAGAGCGGCCAGCCCAGCCTGCTCGATACGGGCGCGCGCGTCGAGCTGGCCTTGTTCGGTGGGGAAGTGCTTGGAGCGTGCGCTACCGAGCAGGGTGCCGCCGAAGCGCGAGATGCCGTCGACATCCGAGAGCTTCAGCTCGACCAGGTCTCCAGCCAGCAGGCCCTCGTAGCCATTGCGGACGCCGTAGACCTCGTGCCCACGGGCGATCCCCGCCTTGACCACCGACCGGATGGCCGCGTTCATGCCGGGTGAGTCTCCCCCAGACGTGAGCACGCCGATGCGGGTCATGTGCCCACCTCGAACTTCCCGGACTTCAGGTCCGCCATGTAGGCGTCCAGAGCGGCCTTCACCTTGCCGGAGAGCAACAGGGCCCCGAGGATATTGGGGAAGGCCATGCCGAGGATCATGAGGTCAGAGAAGGTAAGTACATTGCCGAGCTCGAGTACCGAACCGATGAACACGAAGGCGAGGAATAGGACCCGGTAGGGAAGCCGCGCACCGTCTCCGAACAGGAATGTGGCGCAGCTCTCACCGTAGTAGGACCAGCTGACCATGGTCGAAAAAGCGAACATCATCGCAGCGAATGCGAGCACATACGGGAACCACGGCAGGACTGAACCGAAGGCGTCCATCGTGGGTCCGATGCCCTGACCGCTCGGAACCTTCACGCCGGTGAGCACGACGACCAGAGCGGTCACGGAGCACACGAGGATGGTGTCGATGAAGGGCTCGAGGAGGGCCACGATGCCCTCGCGGACGGGCTCATCGGTCGCCGCAGCGCTGTGGGCAATGGAGGCCGAACCGACCCCAGCCTCGTTCGAGAAGCTGGCCCGCTGGAAGCCGATCGCGAGCACCCCGAACAACCCGCCCATCCCCGCCTCTGGGGAGAAGGCCTGGCCGACGATCGCACCGAAGGCCTGGGGCAGCTCGGATGCGTGGAGGACGAGGATGTAGAGCCCTGCGAGCATGTAGATTCCGCACATCACGGGCACGACGATGCTGGCCGCGGCACCGATCCGCTTGATCCCGCCGATAATCACGATCCCGACCAATACCATGAGCATCAGTCCATACAGCCAGGCATAGTCGGAGATGCCCGGGACAACCCGACTGACCGCCTCGAAGCTCTGGTTGGCCTGAAACATATTGCCGCCACCGAAGCTACCGCCGATGCACATGAGCGCGAACAGGATGGACAGGACCTTGCCGAGCGGGCCGAGCCCCATCTCCGCCAGCCCCTTGTCGAGGTAGTGCATGGGGCCGCCCGACACGGTGCCATCGGGCTTGGTGACCCGGTACATCTGGCCAAGGGTGCACTCGGTGAACTTGCTGGACATGCCCAGAAATCCCGCCACCCACATCCAGAACACAGCCCCCGGGCCTCCGATGCCGATAGCGATTGCCACGCCGGAGATATTCCCCAACCCGACGGTCGCAGACAGTGCGCTCGACAGGGCCTGGAAGTGGCTGATCTCCCCCTCGTGATCGGGGTCGTCGTAGCGCCCCATCGTCACCAGCACGGCGTGGCCGACGCCGCGGAGGTTGATGAACATCATGCGCAGGGTGAAGAACACGGCTCCGAAGACCAACCAGGCCACGACGATCGGCACCTTGATGTTCTCGGGGTTGGCCAGCGCGGTGTCGTCGAACTCGATCTCTGGCGCGAGCACCTGCCAGGCCCCGGGCTTGCCGCCCGCAATGACGCGCTCTGCCCCACCCTGGGAGGGGACGACGACCGTGGCCCCGGGCTTGATCTCCCCCCACTCCTTGGGGGCGAGCCCCTCGGTGGGCTCGAACATCGAGGTCTGCCGGTTGACGCTTACGGGGAAGGACAGGCCTGGAATCTTGGCCATGGCCAAGGGGGAGCCGCCCTCCTCGGGGCCCCAAGGAGTGAGCCCGAGGGCCTCGAGATCGGCGGGCTGCCTCTCGATCTGGGCCATGATCATGAGCTTTCCGGCCCGGGGCGTGCGGACGATATTCACGGTCGTTCCACCATACTGAGCGCTGGTGCCCCGCGGGATCATGGGCTCGACCGCATCCACGATCCACCCGCGCTGACGCCCATAGCCCTGGCCGGCTTCGTAGGTCGTGACCACGCGGACGAACCCCTCTCCAGAGTCGATCGCGCCGATCCCGGCACCCTTCTCGAGGGTGTTGTCCCAGGCCACGATGTCGAAGAACATCACCGCTGCGAGAGGCCCGACCACGAACTTGCCGAATTGGTCGTCGAATTTGTGGAATACGTCCTTCAGAGGCTTCGGCTTGGCATTGTCCAGGGCGATGGCCCAGGCCTTGCTGAACGCGTCCTGGGGGGCCTCGGCGGCTTCCGTAGCCGGAGCTTCGCTCGGTTCCTCTGCGTGGGACGAGCTCATCGCTCCCACAAACAACATGAACCAGATGGCCAGGAATTTCATCGAACCTCCGCGGCCGCCCTTAACCTCCGGGGATTCGTCGGCTACTTTCAGTAGCCTGGGTCGAAGCCGACGCGGGTGAGGCCGCGCTTGGACTGGGTCCAGTCGCGCTCTACCTTTACGAACAGCTCCAGGTGGACCCGGCACTCGAGCACCTTCTGCAGCTCCTTTCGGGCCAAGGTGCCGATTCGCTTGAGCATCTCGCCGCCTTTCCCGATGACGATGCCCTTCTGGCTCTTGCGCTCGACGATCACATCGGCGTTGATGCGCACCAGGTTCTTGGTGTGCCTCTCGGACTCGTCGAACTGCAGGACCTCGATGTAGGTGGAGTAGGGGATCTCCGCCTTGGTGAGGTGGAAGATCTTCTCGCGCACGATCTCGGCGACGAGGAAGCGCTCGGTGACCTGGGTCCACTCGTCCTCGGGGAAGAGCATGGGACCGACCGGCAGAGCCTTGTAGACCTCGGCCATGAACACATCCACACCGTCTCCTGTGAGCGCAGACAGCGGGATGGCCGCGTGGAGGTCGAGCGCCTTGGAGAAGGCGTCGAACACGGGAAGCACGAGCTGGTGCGGCACGATGTCGATCTTGTTGGCAACGAAGATGACCGGACGCCCGGAGGACTTGATGGCTTCGCAGATGGCCCCGAGCTCGGGATCGATGATGGGCTGGCCCTGCTCCGCGCGGCGGGCGAGCACGGTCATGTCGCAGAGGAGTGCAACGACGTCGACCTCCTCGATCACCTGGTGGGCCATCTTGACCATGGACTGGTTGAGAGCCGTCCAGGCTTCGTGGATGCCGGGGGTGTCCACCAAGACGGCCTGCATCTGCTTGTCGGTGTGAATGCCGGCGATCTTGTTCCGGGTGGTCTGCGGCTTGTCGCTGGTGATAGCGAGCTTGGTCCCCAGGATCTGATTGAGCAAGGTGGACTTGCCGGCGTTGGGGCGCCCGATGAACGCGACATAGCCGCACCGAAAATCGGCGGTGGGGGTGTGGGTGTCGGTCACGACGCCTCCTCGACGATGAAGTCGCCGCGTTTCAGGGATGGATCGGCGCGCACGACAAGCTGCTGCAAGCCGAACTCGGCTCGCAGAGTGCGTACGTTCTGGTTGAGCGGACCCCGGGTCCGCGTCTCGTCGGCGCTCGAACAGCGAATCACGACCTCCCCTCGACTGCGTCTTGCTCTCAAGAGATCCCGTAGCCTGTCCAGGGTGCGTCGCGCTTCCACGAGCTCGCGGAATCCACTGTGTCGCGGACCGGCGACCGCGGTCCCGAGCCCATCGGGCCCCGGCTGCTGGCCCACCCGGATCACCCGCACGCCAGCCGGCTCGAGCACGTCGAGCATCGCCCTGCAGGTGGTGATGGCCTGTGCGAGGCTGAGCGGCGAATAAAGCCCGTCCATATGGGCCCGCTTGAGGCCCGTATCGTGGAGCACGAGGACGGGGTGCAGGCGCACGGTGTCCACCAGCTCCGCCGCACGCTGGGCGTCCGCGATGCTGGACTCGTGGGTGGAGCCCGGCAGCCCGACCCCCAGGACCATGCCGACCTGAAAGCCCGCCTGGCGCAGCGCCCGAGCCATGGTTGGAATGCGCTCACCCGGGTAGCGCCGACGGAGCTGGCGCAGCACCGGGGTGTCGAAGGTCAGCGCATCGAGCTCGATCTCTCCGACACCGTGTGCGCGCAGACGATCGGCCGCATCCCGACTCAGCAGATCCGGGCGGACCCTTGCCGCGATCGTGTGACCACCCGCGGCCTCGAGCTGCTCATCGGTCGGCGGACGCCCCCCAAAGAAGGCGGTCACCACATCCTCGGTGCCGCGCTGGTGGCGGGTGTTCTCGACCAGCGCCCGGACGTAGTCGCCATCTGGCCACCGCGGAGCTGGGGGGCAGAGCCGGCAGCGCTCGACCTCGTGGCAACATCCGAGCTGGATGGGCGCAACCACCCGGCTCACCGCAGCACATCCAGGCTTTCCAAGGCCTTTGCTGCGGCATCGTGGGAGGCTTCGCGCTTGTTGCGGCCCGTGCCCGTGCCCAGCACATCTGAGCCGGCGAGCACCTCGACCGTGAACACGGGCTCGTGGGCGGGACCTTCGCGACCGATCACCCGGTAGGTAGGCGTCTGGTGGCGATCTCTCTGGATGCACTCCTGAAGCTGGCTCCGGCTGTTCTTCCAGCGTAGATCGACCCCATCCCCATCGGCCAGCCGCTCGAGGGGAGCCTCCATCCAAGCGACCGCGACCTTGCGCGCCCGAGCGAAGCCCGCGTCGAGGAAGACCGCGCCGAGCACGGCCTCTGCGGCATCTGCGAGCACCGATGTGCGATCCCGACCGCCGGTCTGCTCTTCTCCGACGCCCAGTCTGAGGATCTTGCCCAGCCCCAGATCCCGGGCGACACGAGCGAGGGCCTCGGTGTTGACGAGCCGGCTTCGCAGCCGGGACAGCTGCCCCTCCCGAGCCTCTGGATAACGCTCCAGCAGCAGCGCCGACACCGCGAGCTCGAGCACGGCGTCGCCGAGAAACTCCAGCCGCTCGTTGTCTGCTGTGGCGCGCTCGTTGGCGTAGCTGCTGTGGGTCAGGGCCCGCTCCAGAAGCTCGCGGTTGCGAAACACATAGGCCAGGCTGCCCTGGATCTTGTTGAGATTCATGGGACCTCCGCCAGTCCGTCGCGTAGGGCTCGGCGGATCCAGCCGCCACCGACGACCACATCCCCACGGTAGATCACCGCCGCCTGGCCCGGCGCCACAGCTCGGGCGGGTGCTGCAAAACGCACGGCGTACACGCCCGCTTCGACCGGCTCGACCGTGCACGGCATCCGTTGGCCCTGGTGACGGATACGCACGTGGTAGCGCTGGCTGGGGTCGGGTTCGTCGAACCAGTTGGAGCTACCGAGGAGCAGCCCGGTGTCGAGCAGGGCCGCGGCATCGGTGCTCACTACGACCCGGCGGGAGTCGGGCTCGATCCGAACCACCCAAGCGGGCTTGCCCAGCGCCACGCCGAGGCCCCGGCGCTGGCCGACGGTGAACCGCTCGTAGCCGGGGTGCATGCCAACGATACGACCACTCTCATCGACGATCTCGCCCGCAGTCTGGACATCTGGGCGGTGCTGCTTCACGAAGGCCCCGTGGTCATCATCCGGGATGAAGCAGATCTCCTGGCTCTCCGGCTTGTCTGCGGTGACCAGGTCGAAGCGATCCGCCAGCTCGCGAACCTCGGTCTTGTTGAGACCGCCGAGGGGGAACAAGGTGTGGTCGACGGCACGCTGGGTCATGGGAAACAAGAAATAGGACTGATCCTTCCCTGGATCGACCGCCGCGGCGAGGCGGCGGCCATTCGGGGTGTCGACGATGCGGCAGTAGTGGCCGGTAGCGAGGTGGCTGGCCCCGAGCGCCAGAGAGCGCGCGAGCAAGACCTTGAACTTGAGCACCCCGTTGCACTGGATGCACGGATTGGGCGTGCGGCCCGCGAGGTAGGTGTCCGCGAGATCGTCCATCACGGCCTTCTGGAAGGCCTCCTTGAGGTTCATCACATAGAACGGGATCTTCAGGCGCTCCGCCACGCGGCGGGCATCGAGAGCGTCCTCGAGGCCACAGCAGTGCCCAGGCCCCCCTCCCGTCGCGTCGTGCAGCTTCATGTGCACGCCGATGACTTCGTGACCCTGGTCGGCGAGGAGCGCCGCGGTGACGGACGAGTCCACGCCCCCACTCATGGCGACGACGACCTTCATGGCTGCGTTGTATTCCGAGGTCTCTCGGCGCGCTCGACAGACCGCGATACACACCGCTCTCCTGGAGGCGCCTTGTCCCTGCCCGTCGTGGCTATCGTCGGTCGTCCGAATGTCGGTAAGTCGACACTCTTCAACCGGCTCATCGGTTTCAAGAAGGCGGTCGTGCACGATCGTCCCGGCGTGACCCGAGATCGCCAATACGAAAAAGCCGAGCTCCTCTCCCGCAAGGTGTTGCTCATCGACACCGGCGGCCTCGAGCCCGTGTCGAACACCGACCTGCTCAAGTCCATGCGGCTGCAGTCCCTGGTCGCCGTCGAAGAGGCGGATGTGATCGTCTTCCTGGTCGATGGGCGCGCGGGCATGACCCCGGCCGATGACGAGGTCGCCAACCTGCTCCGACGGGCCAAGAAGCCCGTACTGCTTGTGGTGAACAAGATCGACGGTCCCCAACAGGAAGACCTGTCTGCAGAGTTCTGGAGCGTCGGATTCCCCGATCTGCAGACCGTCAGCGCGGCACATGGGCGCGGCACCTACGAGCTGCTCGAGGCCATCGAAGCCAAGCTCCCGGATGTCGGGCCCGAAGAGCTCGATCTGGACGATGAGACCATCGAGATCGACACCCCCATCGAAGACCACCCGGCCTTCGAAGGCGAGATCCGCATCGCAGTGCTCGGACGGCCCAATATCGGAAAATCCACACTGATCAACCACCTGCTCGGAGAGGCCCGTCACGTCGTGCACGACGCCCCCGGCACCACGATGGACCCCATCGACTCCACCCTCGAGACCGAGACCCGCAACTATCTGCTGGTCGACACGGCGGGGGTGCGCCGTCGCAGCCGGATCGACGATCAGGTAGAGCGCTGGGTCTCGCTACGCGCCATCCGCGCCGTCGAGCGCTGCCACATCACCCTGTTGATGATCGACGCGACGGTAGGGCCCACCGATCAGGATGCCCGACTCGCCCAGCTCATCACCGAGCGGGGACGGGCGCTGATCGTGCTGGTCAACAAGTGGGACCTCACGACCGACCTCGAAGATGTGAACAGCCAGGCCATCGAGCAGGACCTCGAGCGCCGCCTACCCCACGCCATATGGGCCCCGCATCTGTTCATCAGCGCCAAGACCGGCAAGGGCGTGCATCGCATCCTGCCCATGGTGGAGAAGGTGTTCAAGGCCTTCGACACCCGCATTTCGACCTCCCGGCTCAACCGCTTCCTCGAGCATGCCATCGCCGCACACTCTCCACCGCAGCGGCACCACCGCCCGGTTCGTATCCACTTCGCCACCCAGGCCCGGGTGCGGCCCCCTACCTTCATCTTCTTCTCGAACACCCCCGACGGGGTCGCCCCGCCGTACCGGCGCTATCTCTCGAATCGGCTCCGAGAGGAGTTCGATCTCGACGGCACGCCGCTGCGGGTCGTGTTCAGGCGGAAGCGCAAGGCGGGTGACGAGGAAGAAGAGCGATGAGCATCGTCCGGGTGCTCCCCGATCAGGTCGTGAATCAGATCGCGGCCGGAGAGGTGGTCGAGCGCCCGGCATCTGTGGTCAAGGAGCTGATGGAGAACGCCCTCGATGCCGGAGCAACCCGCATCGAGGTCCAACTCAAGAGCGGGGGAGCCGACCGGATTCGAGTCTCCGACGACGGCAGCGGTATGGATCGCGAGGACGCCATGATGTGTCTGGAGCGACATGCGACCTCCAAGATCCGCGACGCATCCGACCTCGACCAGATCGCCAGCCTCGGGTTTCGGGGCGAGGCCATCCCCTCCATCGCGAGTGTGTCGCGGTTCACACTCCACACCCGCCCCAAGAACGCGGAGGAAGGGGTGCGTATCCAAGTCGAGGGGGGCGAGATCCGCAGCATCCGGGCGGCGGGCTGCGCGGCGGGCACCGAGATCGATGTGGCCGATCTGTTCTACAACCTTCCGGCACGACGCAAGTTCATGCGCACCCGGGCCACCGAGCTCGCCCACTGTACCGAAGCGGTGATCCGCGCGGCCCTCGCACGCCCAGAGGTCGCCTTCCGTCTCACCAGCGACGGACGGGTCAGCGTCAGCGCCCCGGTCACCGATCGGTCGGGTCGTGCTCGCCAGGTCCTTGGGAATGACGCGCAGCGCCTGGTCGAGGTCGCGTTCGAGCGCGGAGGCCTCTCCGTTGCCGGACTCGTGAGCCCCCTCGCCGTCCACCGCCCGGCCGGGAAGTCCCTCTACCTCTTTGTCAACGGTCGCTATGTACGCGATGCCGTCGTCCGCAGAGCCGTCGCCGACGCCTACCGAGACCGCGTGCCCAAGGGCCGCAATCCGCTGGTGGTGCTCCACATCGGCATCGACTCCACCCTCGTCGATGTCAACGTGCACCCCGCCAAGACCGAGGTCCGATTCCGCAGCCCCCGGGATGTCCAGGAGGCGCTCTCCGAAGGGATCCGAGGCGCTCTTCGCCGCAAGGGCATCGAGAGACAGCTCGGCCAACCCGGAGCCAACCGGAAGCCGCGCTGGTCCGAGGAGGTGGCCCCGGCTCTGCCCCTGCGGCCCGCCCCCGATCCCATCCCTGCCCACCCCGATGATGACCCCCTGCTCGAGCTGGTCCCCACGCCCATCAGCGCCCCCTTGGCCCAGGAACCCACGCTCACGGAGGTCGTCGAGACCTCCGAGGTCGTCGAGATCCCGGTCGCCGCCGAACCCCCGGAGAGCTGGCGCCCCCAAAGCAGCACCCGCGCTCTCAAGGCCCTGGGCCCGTTTGGGACGGACTGGTTCCTCCTCGAAGGGGAAGGGGAGCTCGTCGTGGTCGACCATGTCCGTGGCGCTCGCCTGCTCGTAGAGCGCCGCCTGGAGACCGATGGACTGTCCCAGCGTCTCCTGGTCCCCAAGCGGGAGCGGCTGAATCAGGCCGAGGTGGCGGCAGTGGTGGAGCGGGCCGAACGCCTTGGAGAGATGGGCCTTGAGATCGTCGAGATGAGCCCGACAGAGCTCGCGATTCGCGCCGTGCCGTCCGCCTTGCCACGCCTGTACACCGACGGCCTCCTCCGGAAACTCGCCGCGGCCGACCCCAACCAGCTGGCCTCCGCGCTCGCCGCAGCCCAAACCCCCGGGCCCCCGCCGGACGCTCGCTCCATCCGGGCGATGCTCGCCAGCCTCGATGAACTCGGCTTGGATGCGGTGGTGGCCCGCTGGCCGGCCACCCAGCTCGTGAAGGGACCGTGAGAGCCTTTGTGATCGCGGGTCCGACCGCGGCGGGCAAGACCGAGCTCGCCCTCCAGATCGCCGAAGAATTCGGGGCGGTGGTGGTCTCCGCAGATGCGATGCAGGTCTATCGGGGCATGGACATCGGGACCGCGAAGGTCTCGGAGGAGGAGCGGGCGAGGGTGCCGCACTACGGGATCGATGTGGTCGCCCCCGACGAGCGCTTCGACGCGGCGGACTTCATCGCCCTCTGTGACCGGGTGCTGGCGGAGCATCCCCGGGTGGTGATCTGCGGTGGGAGCTCGCTGTACATCCGGTCGGTGAAGCGCGGACTCGTGCAGACCCCTCCAGCCGATCTCGCTCTCCGGGCCGAACTCGCAAAGAGGTCGGATCTCCATGCCCGGCTCACCGCGATCGACCCCGTCCTGGCGGAGCGCCTCCACCCCAATGACCAGCTGCGAATCATCCGGGGAATCGAGGTCTTCGAGGCGACAGGAATCCAGCTCTCCGAACTTCATGCGGCCCATGAGCAGCAGCCGGATCGGGTGGACATTCGTGGAATATGGCTTGACCGTGTCGACCTGGACGAGCGCATCGACGAGCGGGTCTCCAAAATGATGGAGCGGGGCTATCTCGACGAGGTCCGCTCCCTGCTCGAGAGCTTCGAGCCGACCCTCAAGCCCATGCGCTCGCTGGGGTACCGCCACCTCGCCGAACACCTCAGCGGCGGCCTCGATCTCGAAGAGGCGGTGCGTCGCACCCAGCGGGACACCCGCCGCTTCGCACGGAAGCAGCGAACCTGGCGCAAACATCTCGGACTGGACGGGGGCGACGCACGAGAGCTGGCACGGACCCTGTGGAGCGAGGTATAGCGGCTGCTCGCCCCGGGAGGACCCATGGACGTAGTGCTCGACTTCGAGCGGCCGGTCGTCGAGCTGCAGAAGCGAATCATGCAGCTCCGCGAGCTTCAGGACAGCAATGGCGTCGATCTTTCGGCCTCTATCGCCGAGCTGGAGCACCAGGCGACCAAGCTCCAGGCCCGGATCTTCGCCCAGCTCTCGCCCTGGCAGCGCACCCTCATCGCCCGGCATCCCGGCCGGCCCTTCACGATGGACTACATCAACGCGCTGTTCACCGAGTTCAACGAGCTCCACGGCGACCGGGCGGGCTACGACGACCAAGCCATCATCACGGGAATGGGCCGGTTCCGCACCCTCGGCGACGACCCCTGTGACGGGAAGCCGATCGTTCTCATCGGCCACCAGAAGGGCCGAAACACCCGCGAAAATATCAAGCGGAACTTCGGCATGGCACGCCCAGATGGGTATCGCAAGGCGCTGCGCCTGATGCGCATGGCCGAGCGCTTCAACCTGCCCATACTCACCTTCATCGACACTCCCGGGGCCTACCCGGGCATCGACGCCGAGGAGCGCGGTCAGGCCGAGGCCATCGCGCGAAATATCATCGAAATGGCCCGCCTCACCGTGCCCATCGTCTCGGTGGTCGCCGGGGAAGGGGGCTCGGGCGGGGCCCTGGCCATCGGGGTCGCAAATCGGGTGTTGATGCTCGAAAACAGCGTGTACTCGGTGATCTCCCCCGAAGGTTGCGCGGCCATCCTCTGGCGGGACCGCGCCGAGGGGCCTCGCGCCGCCGAAGCGCTGAAGATCACCGCAGCGGACTGCCTGAACAACGGCGTGATCGACGAAGTCATCCCAGAGGAGTGGGGCGGGGCCCACCGGCACCGGGCCACTACCATCGAGGCCGTGGGCAAGGCGATCCGCGGGCACTTCTCAGAGCTGATGCAGCTATCGCGTCCCGAGCTGCGCGCCTCGCGCTACGACCGCTTCCGCTCCATGGGCTCCTTCACCGAGCGGCCCCTGGCTTGACCCCACATACCGTCGAGCTCGAAGCAGCCGGGCCCCTCCGCGGCCGCATCACGGTGCCCGGTGACAAGTCCATCAGCCACCGTGCCTTCCTGATCAACGCACTCGCCCCGGGCTGTGCGCGCCTCACTGGGGTGCTGGACTCCGAGGATGTCGGGCGTTCCAGAGATCTGGTGCGGGCGCTTGGTGTCGAAGTGACCCCCGACAGCGGGGGCTACCGGATCGATGTGCCGGAGCGGCTGCACGAGCCCAGCGATGTCGTCGACTGCGGGAACTCGGGCACCACGATGCGGCTCGGGGCAGGGGTGGTGGCGCAGATCGATGGGCTGACGGTGCTCACCGGAGACCACAGTCTGCGACGCCGTCCCATGGGGCGAATCGTCGAGCCGCTGATGTCGATGGGGGCGACGATCGATGGGCGGCAGGGGCGGAGCCTCGCGCCGCTGGTGGTCAGGGGAGGGGAGCTACGTCCGGTGTCTCACGACCTGAGCATCGCCTCGGCCCAGGTGAAGAGCGCCATCCTCCTGGGGGGCCGGAGCTGCGGAGCGCGGGTGAGGGAACCCCGCCGAAGCCGCGACCACACCGAGCGTTTCTTGCGTGCGATGGGCGCGGAGCTTCGCGAAGAGCCAGACGGCGAGCTGGTCCTCGACCCCAGCACCTGGCACGCGGTGGATGTGCGGGTTCCGGGTGATATCTCCAGCGCGGCCTTCTGGTTGGTCGCGGCCAGCCTCGTGCCGGGCTCAGAGCTCGAGCTGCCCAGCGTAGGGCTCAACCCCTCCCGAACCGGCGCGCTGGATGTTCTCCGGAAGATGGGCGCGGAGTTCACCGTGTCGGAGCCCCTCGACGAGGTCGAGCCCCAGGGCCTGATCACCGTGAGAAGCGCCGAGCTGCACGGCATCCGCATCGCCGGAGACCTCGCCCTGCGCAGCCTCGACGAGCTTCCCGTGCTCGCGGTCGCGGCGGTCATGGCCCAGGGCGAGACCGTCATCGCCGATGCAGCGGAGCTCCGGGTCAAGGAGTCCGACCGCATCGCCCGGATCGCGATGGGCCTCCGAGAGCTGGGCGCCGAGATCGAAGAGCGTCCCGACGGCATGGTCATCGCCGGCGGCGGGTTCCACGGCCGCTCGCGAGCGACCCTCGACGCCAACGGTGACCATCGCCTGGCCATGGCCTTCTCCGTTGCCGGGCTCCTCGCACCGACGGGGGTGCGGATCCTTCATGCCGATGCCGTCCGCACCAGCTACCCGGGCTTCTTCAGTGAGCTTCGCAGGGTGCAGCAATGAGCGAGATCGCGATCGCGGTGGATGGGCCGGGCAGCGCCGGCAAGGGCACGGTGGCCCGCGGGGTCGCACGCATCCTCGGCTACCAATACATCGACACCGGCGCGATGTACCGGGCGGTCGCTCTGCGCGCGATGCGAGCCGGTGTCCCGTGGGATGCCCACGCCGAGCTGGCGGAGCTCGCGGGGTCTCTGAAGTTCCGCTTCCCCTTCAAGGGTGAGGTGCTCCGCATCCTGGTCGACGGAGAAGACCTCACTGCGCGCATCCGCACCGATGAGATCGGAATGGGCGCGTCGATGGTCTCCAAGGTTCCGGAGGTACGGGCGGCCCTGCTTCAGCTCCAACGGGACCTCGGATCGAGCGGGGGAGTGGTGATGGATGGCCGAGACATCGGCACGGTCGTGCTCCCCGACAGCCAACTCAAGATCTACCTCGACGCCGACCTCGATATCCGGGCGCTCCGCCGCTACGAGGAGCTGGTTCGGCGCGGCCAGGCGGTGTCTCTGGCCAATGTACGCGCCGCCCTCGACAAGCGCGACCGCCAGGACATCGAGCGGGACATCGCACCGCTGAAGGCCGCAGAAGATGCGGTGATCCTCGACACTACTGAGATGACGATCCGTCAGGCGATCGACCGGGTGGTGGAACTCGCCCAGGACAGGGGCGCCTGATCTCTGAGGGTTGACCTCTGCGGCCGACTGAAATAACAGACGCTCTTCCGGATCTGATTCGGAAGAATGGCACTCCTGTCGATCGGGACGACAGTGATGTGTCCGTGAAACCTCCCGCTCGCTACCAAACGATGTCACGGTGAACAGCCGTGACGCAGGACCTTTATGAACACCGATTCCAATATCGCCGACCTCCCCCTCACCCAGATCTCTGACGACCAGTTCAAGAGCTTCTTCGACGACTACATGTCCGAGAAGGGCATCAAGGAACAGTCCGTCGTACAGGGCCGCGTCATCGGCATCTCCGACGACTGGGTCACGGTCGACATCCAGTACAAGGCCGAGGGCCTCATCGCCGCTTCCGAGTTCAAGGGACCGGAGGGCGAGATGACCATCGCGGTTGGCGACACCGTCGACGTGTACCTCGACAGCATCGGCGGCGATGATGGCGTGCTCTACCTCTCCAAGGAGAAGGCCGACCTCATGAAGGCATGGGAGGAGATCTCCCTCGCCGTTCAGCGTGACGAAGTGGTCGAAGGCCAGGTCATCGCCCGGGTCAAGGGCGGCCTGCAGGTCGACATCGGCGTCAAGGCGTTCCTGCCGGGCTCCCAGGTGGACCTCCGCCCGGTCAAGAACCTCGACAAGCTCCTCGGCGAGACCTTCCAGTTCAAGATCATCAAGTTCAACAAGAAGCGCGGCAATATCGTGCTCTCCCGCCGGGTCCTCCTCGAGCAGGAGCGCGAAGAAAAGCGCGAAGAGACCCTGAAGAACCTGACGATCGGCGCGATCATGACCGGTGTGGTCAAGAATATCACCGACTACGGCGCCTTCGTGGACCTCGGCGGCATCGACGGCCTGCTCCACATCACGGACATGAGCTACGGGCGCCTCGAGCACCCCTCCCAGATGTTCGAGGTCAGCCAGAGCATCGAGGTCAAGGTTCTCAAGTACGATCCGGACAGCCAGCGCGTCTCCCTCGGATTCAAGCAGATTCGCCCCGACCCATGGGACGAGGCCGAGTACAAGTACCCGGTCGGCGCCATCGTTCGCGGAAAGGTCGTGTCCATCCCGGACTACGGTTCCTTCGTCGAGCTCGAGGACGGCATCGAGGGCCTGGTCCACATCTCCGAGATGACCTGGAACAAGCGCGTGAAGCATCCCTCCAAGCTCGTCAACGTGGGCGATGTCATCGAGGCCAAGGTCCTCGGTATGGATGTGGAGAACAAGCGCATCAGCCTGGGCATGAAGCAGCTCGAGACCAACCCCTGGGACGTGGTCGAGCACCAGTACCCGGTGGGCAGCCTCATCAAGGGCCAGGTCCGCAACATCACCGACTTCGGCATCTTCGTCGGCATCGATGATGGCATCGACGGCCTGGTGCACATCTCCGACCTCTCTTGGGGCCAGCGGATCAAGCATCCGTCCGAGCGCTACCAGAAGGGTGACGAGGTCGAAGCCCGCGTGCTCTCCATCGACAAGGACAGCGAGCGCTTCTCCCTTGGCATCAAGCAGCTCACCGAAGACCCCTGGTACACGGTCCACAGCCGCTACTTCCTGGGTCAGGTGGTCGAGGGGCCCGTGGTCCATCGCGCCGACTTCGGCATCTTCGTCGAGATCGAAGACGGCGTCGAGGGCCTCGTGCACCTCTCCGAGCTCGCCCTCGAGGGCGATGACTGGCAGAACAACTACCCCGACAACAAGCCCATCCGTGCGGAGGTCATCCACATCGACAGCCACGATCGCAAGATCAGCCTGTCGGAGCGTGGTGCTCTCGAGCGCAGCGATGGCGATGTCGATGGGTATATGAACAGCCAGGTCGAGTCCGGCGCGCGCCTCGGCGACGTGATGGGCGATCTCTCCGCCAAGTTTGGTGGAGAAGAAGGGGCCCCGGTCGCAGAGGAGGCTCCGGCTACCGACGCCGCGCCCGTAGTCGAGGACGCACCCGCCGCTGACGAGTCCGCCGAGTGAGCGCTCGGGTCTGGCTGTACCTGGCCCTCTTCGTGCTGGCGGCTTCCGCTGTCGGCACGGGGTACCTGTTCTGGGTTCAGAACAGCGGCCAGACCCTCACCCTGAGCTTCGAGTTCTGGGGAGTGGGGCGCTACGGTCGGACCCTGACCGCACCGGAGCTGATGGTCACCAGCGTGGCCGTCGGCTTCTTCATCGGATTCATCCCGATGTTCATCGGAGGCCTCCGCAAGAGCCGGCGAATTCGCCAGCTCGAGCAGCAGGTCGCCATGGGCGGCTCGGGCGACAACGCCTCATCCTGGCGCTGAACGCTTGAGTCCACGAAACAATCGGGGCTCGCGCCCCCGCTCTGCGCCCGCCAACCCCGGCCGGGTATGTGCAGCCAAGGCTCTGCTCGCCATCGAAGAGGGTTGGCACGCCGAAGATGCGCTTGCACGCGGCCTCCCTGATGGCGCCGACGGCCGGCTGGCCTGGCACGGCGTGTTCGGCGTGCTCCGGCGCCGCGCCGAGCTGGACGCGGCAATTCGGCCTCACCTCAAACAGCCCCTCGCGACACTCGATGCTCCCGTCCGCGCGGTGCTTCGGCTAGGTGCCTTCGAGAAGCTGTTCAGCCGCACCCCCGACCACGCCGTCGTGCAGCAGATGGTCGAGGTCGCCCGCCGTGTCGGGGCCGGCCGCGCATCCGGCTTGGTCAATGCCATCCTGCGGCGGGTCTCCACACCGGACGACCTCTCTCGAGCCGACCGGCTCAACCATCCCGCCTGGCTGGTGGCCCGGTGGGACGCACGCTACGGAGCCGAGCAGACCGACATCTGGTGCGAGCGCAACGCAACCATCCCCCCGGTGTGCCTGGTCACTCACGACGCCTCAGGGCTGGGGGAACGGGTCTCCCCGGAGGCCCCTGAGGCCCAGATCGATGGGCTCCCCATCCCCAACACCCGCGTCGTCGCCGCCTCCGCCAACCTCCCCGGCGTAGAAGAGGGCCTGACCTGGGTACAAGACCCCGCCAGCGTGAAGGTGGCAGATCTGCTGGCTGATGCCGTTCAGGGCGGCCGGGTGCTCGACGCCTGTGCCGCACCCGGTGGCAAGTCCGCACGTCTGTGGGCCAGGGGCCTGAAGGTCACGGCCACCGACCTCGAAGATCGCATGCTCAAGCTCCACGCGAATATCGAGCGGCTCGGGGCTGATATTGCCGTCACTCCTTGGGATTGGAGCGCCAAGAACCCCGAACTGGGCGAGTTCGATGGCGTGTTGGTCGACGCTCCCTGCACCGGGCTCGGCACACTTCGGCGCCACCCGGACATCCGCTGGCGCCGAAAGCCCTCGGACTTCGCCGCAGCCGCCACCCGACAGCTCCAGATCCTCACCTCCGCAGCCGCCTCGGTGAAGCCCGGTGGGGTTGTGGTCTATGCCGTCTGCAGCCCCGCACCGGAAGAAGGGGTCGAGGTCGTCGAGCGCTTCCTCACGGAGCATCCGGCGTTCACCCAGGAAGCAGCATGGTCCAGTGCGCCCCCTCAGAACGAGGAGGACGCGCACCAGGCCTTCGTGCTCCGCCGAGGAAGCGGCCAATGAGCACCCCGATGTTCGAGCAGTACAACCGCCTGAAAGCTGCAAACCCAGGCGCATTGCTGTTCTTTCGGATGGGTGACTTCTACGAGATGTTCTTCGAGGACGCCAAGATCGCCGCCCGGGAGCTCGATCTCACCCTCACCGCCCGGAACAAGTCCGATCCCGACCCAACGCCCATGGCTGGGGTTCCACACCACGCAGCCGGGGGCTACATCCAGCGGCTGGTCGAGGCCGGCTATCGGGTCGCCATCGCAGAACAGGTCGAAGACCCGGCTCTGGCCAAGGGCCTGGTCAAGCGCGAGGTCGTGCGAATCGTCACACCCGGCGTGGTGCTCGACCCCACACAGCTCGAACAGCGCACTCCGAACTACCTCGCCGCGGTCGCACGGGTGGGGGAACTGTATGGGGTCGCGCTGCTCGACTGCAGCACCGGCGAGCTCAAGACCACCTCGGTGGCCACACTGGACGAAGCGGGCGCCGAAATCGGACGGCTGGAACCCCGCGAGATTCTATATATGAACGCCGCGATCGAGCGAGAGCTCAAGCGATGGACGAGGGGTGTGCTCACCAGTCCAGCGATCGACGGTAGCTTTGAATCCGAGGTCGCCCGCGAGACGATCACCGGCGTGCTCGGCAGCCTACCTGAGGGCTTGAACGCGGCACAGGTCGCAGCGGTCGGCGCCGCACTGGCCTATGGACTCGGCGTCAGCGGCGGGGATCTGGACAATGTGACCACACTGCAGGTGTACCGGGCATCGGGGTTCATGGTGCTCGACGAGACCACCCGCCGGAATCTCGAGCTGGTTCGCACCCTGCGGACCGCCAAGCGCAAGGGGAGCCTGCTCCACCTGATCGACCGAAGCATCACCGCTATGGGGGGCCGCCGACTCCGGGAATGGATGGCCTTTCCCTTGCTCGACCTCCAGGGAATTGCCGAGCGCCGCGCTGCAGTCACCGCCTTCGTCGACGAGCCCGGAATCCGTGAAGAGGTGAGGGGACTGTTCAGGCATGTAGCGGATATCGAGCGGATCGTCGCCCGTATCACCCAGCGGACCGCCCACGCCCGGGATATTGCGAGCCTGGGTCGCGCCCTGGAAGTGGTGCCCGATCTCGTTGCTGCCTGTGGGAACGAATCCGGTTTGCAGGCCGAGCTTCCCACAGACCTCTGCCAAGACGTGAAGGAAGACATCCAACGCTGGCTGGTCTCCGAACCTCCTCAGCTGATGACCGATGGGGGCCTCGTACCTACGGGGGCTCACGCCGAGCTCGACCGCATCATCCAGATCTCTCTGGACGGGGTGAGCATCCTCGCGGACCTCGAGGAGCGCGAGCGCAGAAGCTCGGGAATCCCGACCTTGAAGCTGCGTCGCAACAAGGTGTTCGGGTACTTTCTAGAGGTCACCCGGGCTCATCTGCACAAGGTTCCCGAGCGGTGGCTCCGCAAGCAAACCCTCACCAACTGCGAGCGGTACATCACCCCAGAGCTCAAGGAGCTCGAGGATCAGGTGCTCGGCGCGGATGAGCGTCGCAAGCGCTTGGAGTTCGAGCTGTTCACGGCACTCCGCGAGCGGGTCGCCGGGCATGCAGGGCGCCTGGGCCGGCTCGCCCGCCGGGTCTCGAACCTCGACGCGCTCAGCAGCCTCGCCGAGGTCGCCGTCGACCTCGACTGGGCAGCTCCGGTCGTGGATGACAGCACCGATCTCCAGATCGAGAGTGGGCAGCACCCGGTGGTCGCCGCCAGCTTGCAGGAGTCCCGCTTCGTACCCAACGATCTCTCCCTCGCTCCAGACCGTCAGCTGATCATCCTCACCGGGCCCAATATGGCGGGCAAGTCCACAGTGATGCGCCAGGCCGCGATCATCGTGCTTCTCGCACAGATGGGGAGCTATGTCCCAGCAAAAAGCGCCCGTGTGGGCCGGGTAGATCGCATCTTCACCCGGGTCGGGGCCAGCGATGATCTCGGCAGCGGTCAGAGCACCTTCATGGTGGAGATGGCTGAGACGGCGACCATCCTCCACCAGGCCACCCCACGCTCATTCGTGCTACTCGACGAGATCGGCCGCGGCACCTCCACCTACGATGGGCTGGCCATCGCTTGGTCTGTGGCGGAGCACCTCGCCGACGAGGTGGGCTGCAGGGCGATCTTTGCGACGCACTACCACGAGCTCTGTGAGCTGTCCGGGTCCCGCCCCCAGGTGGTGAACCAGTCCGTGGCGGTCTCGGAGCACGGAGAGGAGATCGTGTTCTTGAGGCGGCTTCGAGAGGGGGGAGCGAGCCGCAGCTATGGGGTGCAGTGCGCCCGGCTCGCAGGGCTCCCTACGGCGGTGGTCCAGCGGGCAAATGCCCTGCTGCGGCGCTTCGAGCAGCACGCTCCACGCAACGCCCAGCAGCAGCTGACCCTGTTCGCAGCGCCAAACGCCCACCCCGATCAAGCCCAGCCCGCCGCCCCCCCGATGCGAGATGTATTGCGCGAGACCCTCGCCGAGATCGACCCCGACGAGCTCTCTCCACGAGCGGCACACCAGGCCCTCTACGAGCTCAAGGCTCTGCTGGGGAACCCCAATGGATGAGGCCCTCGAGGGCTTCATGTACTACCTCAAGGTAGAGAAGAACCGGGCGTCGAACACGGTCGAAGCCTACCTTCGGGACTGCCGCCGCTTCGTGGACTGGTGCGTAGACCAAGGCACCGAGGACCTCAAAGCGGTGAGCCGGCAGGACATCGTGGACCATATGGGCTGGCTCGAGGGCCACGGCACCTCGCGGCGATCCATCGCCCGGGCGCGCACCAGCATTCGCCAGCTCTACGCCTTCCTCATCCGCGAAGGACTCGCCGAGGACGACCCGACTGTGCTGGTCCAGGCCCCGCGCTTCACCAGCCCCTTGCCTACGGTCCTAAGCTTCACCCAGGTCGAGTCACTGCTCGACGCCCCCGATCGCTCGACGGCACTCGGCACCCGAGATGCTGCGATGATCGCGGTGCTCTACTCCAGCGGTCTGCGCGTCTCCGAGCTCGTGAACCTTCCGTGGCGCAACGTCGACAGCGAGGTCGGGCTGCTCAAGGTCCATGGGAAGGGGGACAAGGAGAGGCTGGTCCCGATCGGAGAGCGCGCACTCAACGAGATCGTTCGCTACCTCCAGACCGGTCGGCCCCTGCTCGATCCTCCAAACCGCTGCGCCGAGCTCTTCGTCAGCCGGCGGGGCTCCGCGATGACCCGACAGAACTTCTGGGCCCGGCTCCGCCACTACGCCCAGATCGCCGGAATCGGGGGCAAGGTCTCGCCCCATGTGCTGCGGCATTCCTTCGCGACCCACCTGCTCGAGCACGGCGCCGACCTGCGCTCTCTCCAGGCCATGCTCGGCCACGCCGACATCTCCACGACCCAGATCTACACCCATGTGAGTCGCGCCCGCCTGGCCAGGCTTCACCGAGAGCACCATCCCCGCGGGCGTTGACGCGCAAACGTACCCCCGGTGTCACCGAATTGGCACGAAGCTCGAATACTAGCTCAGGGAGAGGACGAAGTGTCGATACGAAGTAAGGCATTCCTGCGTGAGATACCGGTTTTGCTGGCGATCACCTACGCATTCTTCCTCTCGATCTCGTTCATGGGTGGCGGGATGAAGGCCAGCTTCAAGGAACCCTTGAAGTTGTTTCTGGCGGACCACGCCGCAGACTTCACCGAGCTCGTATCCTTCGTCATCGGAATCATCGGAACCTCGGTCGTACAGAGCTCTTCCACAGTCACCAGCATGGCGGTGGTCCTGGCGGCAGATGACATCGTCCCGATGGTGATCGCCATCGGCATCGTCCACGGAGCCAACCTCGGTACCTCAGTCACGTCCAGCCTGGTCGCGTTCGCTGCTGAAACTCGCCCGATGACCGGAAATCCCATCCAGGACATCAAGAACCTGCTCTTCGCCAAGCGCCTGCCGGGCTTCCACCGTGCAGTCAGCACAGCCGTGGTCCACGGGATGTTCAACGCCATCATGGTGACGATGATCATCCTCGCCCTCGAGATGCCCTTCGGCTTCATCCACAAGGGCGCAGACTGGATGGCCTCGGTGCTCGATGAGTCCGTCGCCAGCAGCGCTGCGGTGGTCGAGACCCTCAAGATCATCACCCCAGGGGCGTGGACCAAGCCCGTCACGCACTTCTTTCTCGATCTCGGTCTACCTGGCTGGTCCCTGGTCATCGCCGGATTCGTGCTGTTGTTCATCTGCCTGAAGATGTTCAGCTCGCGGATGCGTGGAGTGCTCCTGGCCGGCACCGACCCCGATGATGTGCAAGCGATGGGTCGCACCTTGTTGGGAACGCGCGCCCCGGACACCTTCCTCCGCGGCCTCGTGCTCACCATGCTCGTCCAGAGTAGCTCGGCGACGACCTCACTCGTCGTTCCGCTCGCTGGGATGGGCTTCTTCTCGGTGCGGCAGATCTTTCCGTTCATCATGGGCGCCAACATCGGCACCACGGTCACCGCACTCATGGCGGCGACGGCGACATTCGGCTCCAGCGGCTTTCATGCGGGCATGACCATCGCGCTCTGCCACTTCCTGCTGAACACGGTCGCCGTGGTCCTGGTGGGGGTGGTTCCAGGGCTGTACACGAGCGTGCTGGGCTGCACCGAGCTCCTCGCAGACCTCTCCGAGCGGTCGCCCATCGCGCTGTTGGTCTACCTGGCGGCCCTCTCCGTCGCCCTCCCCGCCATGGTCTATGTGCTGCCGACGAACCTGGCCGCCGGGATGCTCGGCCTGATCCTGGTGATGATGCTCATCGGCCCCCACCTCTACATCCGGTGGAAGACCCAGCAGGGGCTCGTCGTCAGCTTCGCCCCCTGACGGTTCGCCCACCTCCAGCACCACTACTGCGGGGGACGGCGCACCATGGCGACCACCAGGATCAACAACACACCGGCGTAGGCCACGAGTGGTGTACATAGGAGTTCCCCAGGGCGAAGCTGATGACACCGAGCACGGTGAGTGCAACCCGGTCCCGTGCCTCGAGGGCGAGTCGCCATGCCAGGTACCACGCCAGCCCGAGTCCAGCGTACGCGCCGAGAATGCGGCCCGGATTCTGCGAATAGTTCTCCGAGAACAGGTAGTGGAGAAGCAGGCGCTCGCAGATGATCAGCGCGAGCAGGGTGATCCACACCAAATCGACCCACCACTCTTCCGGAGAGGGGGGCTCGGCAGGGGCGTCCCAGATGTCAACCTCATCGTCCATCGCGGCGGCATAGTCGAGGCGGCAGCTTGCGCGCTCGTAGTCTGCCCTGATCGGGTCAGCCCAGGGTCCGTACGATCCGGTCGACGAGCTCGGGAATATCGGCCACGTCGACAGAGCAGTGCGCGATCCGGAGGGCGTTTGGATCGGCGAATGCGATGGTTCCCACACTCATCTCGTCGATCAGACGACGCCGGGCCACGTCGCTGTTGAGGCCCTCGAGGCGTAGCAGCATGAAGAAGGCAGCGTTGAAAGGGTAGGGGAGGAGCCTATCGGATCTCACCTCCGCGAAGGCGGCCTTCAGGGCGAGGTAGCGGTCTCGCATGACCTGGAATCGGGCCTGCACAGCAACCTCGAGCTGGGGGTCTTGGAGTGCTTGGAGCACGAGGGCCTGGCTGGGCCCCGGTGGCGACCCGACAGTGCCCCGGATGAGGTACTTGAGCTTGGAGAGGATGGCTTCTTCGGCACCCTCTGATGTGTAGGGATGGGTGACGAAACCCAGCCGACTCGAGAAGAAGAGCAGCTCCTTGGTCGCACCGTCGACCTTGAAGACCGCGTGTTTTTCGGGATCGAGACGCGATGCGAGCAGCCAGAACTCGGACTCTTTGAGCGCGCTGTCTTCATAGACGAAGCCCTGGTAGGCGTCGTCTACGATGACGACCATGGGCTTTGGGTGCGCGGCGAGCACATCGGTGATGCGTTCCGCTTCTTCCGGCGTGAGCGCGTACCCAGTGGGATTTCCCGGGAGATTGAGCACGACGATGGCCTTGCCCTGAACCTGGGCAAGAGTGTCGGCGAGCCCGTCGATATTGAAGCCATCCTCCGCAAAGAAGTCGAAGGTCTGGACCTTCACACCGGTGTGCATGGTGAAGATCAGCCGATAGTTGCCCCAAAACGGAGACGGCACGATCAGGGTGGTGTCCGGGTCTGCAAATAGATTGGCCAACAGCGACAGACCGTGGGTCAGCCCATGTGCAGCGATGGGAAGCGCGACGGGTAGCGCAAGATCTCCGGCCAAGCGGGCCTCGCGATCTCGCCAGGCCTCGCGTACGGACCGGTGACCCTCGACCGGTGCATAGAGGAAGGTCATCGCGGTATCGAGATCCGAGACGGCGGACTCCATCACCGACAGCGGGAGCGCACAGCCATGGCCATCGGTCATCTGGCCGATGGTGGCGTTGATCTCGGTGCCTCGGGCCGAGCTGGCCTGGTATGGGATGCCCTGAGGGAACGCCGCAGCGCGCCCGAGCGGAGAGAGACACCGCGCCACAGCGGGGGCTTCGCGCTCGAGGATCTTGTTGAGACGATCGGATTCGGACATGAGTAGGGCTCCAGGTCGATGCCGCATATCCTCTTCTTCCTCTATGTCCATAGTTGACATAATATACGTTATCGGACTTTGAGATCCGGTGAGACGAGATACGGTTGCCCATGCCCCTCGTATTCCTGGCGCTGTTGGCGTGCGATCCCGGCGGCTTCGTTGTTGGAGTCCCGCTGCTTCGAACCGATGTCGACACCATCGACCTCGGGTTCATCCCCATGGGCAGGCCGACCACCTTCGAGATCATCGTCTACAACGACGGGCTCGCCGATGCAGATATGAGAGCCGAGTTCGCTCTTCCGCTCACCGGAGCCACCACGCTCGTCGTGGAAGCGCAGAGATCGGCAACCCTCCGGGCGGCCATCGAGCTCGAGCTCCCGCAGCCGGTCGATCCGACCATCCGGCTTTCTACACCCGGTTCCTCGGCCCAGGTCCGAGTTCGGGCTGCGGGCCTGCTCGATGCCGACGAGGACGGTTACATCTCCAGCCTTGCGGGTGGAGACGACTGCGATGACAACAATCCCCAGTTGAATCCCGGGGTCATCGACGCCTGCAATGGGATCGACGATGATTGCAATGGGTTGGCCGACGATCCCGTCGAGCCGGTGGTCTGGTACGCAGACGCGGATGCAGATGGCTTCGGGGACCCCCAGCTTGCTCAGGCAGCCGGGTGTACCGCTCCGCCTGGTACCGTTCGCAATCCCGATGACTGCGACGACAGCGACCCCGAGGTGAACCCCGCCCAGATCGAGCTCTGGTACGACGGTACCGACCAAAACTGCGACGGAAATGACGACGACCGCGATGAAGACGGGTTCGCAGTCGACGATGACTGTAATGACGGGAATCCATCGAGTTTCCCAGGCGCGCTCGAGGTCGACGATGGCATCGACCAGGACTGTGATGGCATCGCGGACGAGGACTTCGCAGCGCGGGGCGATCTGGTGATCAGCGAGGTTCATACCCTCCCATCGCTCGCCTCCGGTGCGTACATCGAGATCCTCGCCCTCGGCCCGCGAGGCATAGACCCCGGGCTCCTGACTCTCAACGGCGCTGCAGTCACGGGCTACGCCGGATTGGCTCCTGGGCAGCTGGGTTTGCTGTGCTTGCTGGCCGACCGCACTGCAAATGGCGGGCTCGATTGCGTAGGCCAGGTGCCCATACCCGCCTCCGGAGTCATGGAAATCATGCGGAATAGTAGCGTTCTCGATGAGGTCGACACCTCGATCGCTCAACCCGGCCCTGGCATGGCCGCGGATGTCGACCCGGCCGCCCTCGACCCCGACGCCAACGATGTCTCGAGCGCCTGGTGCCTCTCTACGGGGACTGCAGCATCGGGAGACGCGGGAACTCCCAACGCGCTACCGCCGTTCTGCCCCGGAGCGGCTCCTTAGGGTTCGCCCCGAAACAAGGTGCGGTTCGAGGGTCGGTCGCGGCCGGACTCGTGTGGAACCACCAGGCTGTAGAGGATCCCGGAGTTGCTCAGGAAAACGAGCTGACGGCCATCGATCGCGGGGGTTGCGGTGACCCCTTCGAGCAGCTCGGGCTCGTTCCACATCCACTTCAACTTTCCCGTGTCGGGATCGATCAGGTAGATGCTGCCACCGGATGCGGCAATCACCAGCCCCGCCGTGGTGATCTGAGGTTCGGTGAGCGCGGCGGTGGTCCCGCTGGACCAGGCCCATTTTTCGGCTCCCGTGAGCACGCTGAAGGCGCGAAGAACCCCATCCGTGCCGGGGTGGTAGACCGTCCCATCGTCGACCAATACGGGGTAGGCGGCTCCGGCCTCGGCCCGCCAGCGCACGCTATGGCTCTCGCGGTCGACCGCCAACAGGGGCTTGAAGTACCCGCTCACGAACAGATCGCTTCCCGCTACCGTGGGGGCAGCGACGAGATCGGGGTACCTCCCCTCCCCCACATTCAGCGACCAGGTCAGCGTACCGTCGAGGGCGTCGAGGGCGACCAATGCACCCGACGAGAAGCCGACGATGACCTCGCCGCTGTCGACCACAGCGCCGGGCGCTGCGTACAGTGCGAGCTCTGCTACCCGGGTGAGATCCCGCTTGGCTTTGTGTCTCCAGATCTGTTCACCAGACTTGGAGTCGAGCGCGATGACCAGGTCATCGACATTCGTGATGTAGACGACCCCATTGGCAAGCGTGGGTTGTGTGAGAATGGGGGCGTTCCCACGGTTCTCCCACACGAGTTCGCCATCTAAACCGTAGCACCAGGTCGTGCCGGAGGTGTCCGCGAAGTAGACGCGATCATCGACGACCAGAGCCTCGGACTCGACACTGGCGTGGGCCTCGAAGACCCCCCGCACGGCGCCATCACCGCGGTCGAGGCGGTACAGACCACCTCCGGCTGCTCCCCCGATCAGGATCTCATCGCCATGAAAGACGGGTCGAGCACGCTCGGTATGGGACGCGCTGTTCAAGGTCGGGCCCGGAAGCCGGGCTTGCCACTCCAGCACCGGAGGGTGATCGAAGTCGCCTCCGTGCGCACGAGATCGGGGCTTGGTCTTCTTCGACCAGCCGATCCAGCGGCTTGTGCTCTCCTCTACGGTGACCCCAGAGTCGGGCGCGGGCTCAGCCCAGGCCACAAGAGTGAGGATCGCGATCAATCTTCACCCAGAGCGGCCTGACGCTTGCGAACGTCCTCGGAGCGCGGGGAGTCTGTCCACCGGCTGAGGAAGCTGCTGTAGACAGCCAACGCCTCGTCCTTTCGGTCCAGCTGCTCGAGGATGAGACCGAGATCGAGCGCTGCTTGCTCTCCGAGGTAGTCGTCGTGAGCTTGTGATAGCGCCCGAAGACGCTTCACAGCGGCATCATTCTCTCCCGCCTCGAGCTCGAGGTTGGCGATGGCCGACTCGGCTACGAAGTGAAGCACGCCCGTGCCGGTGGATGACGCGACCTCGAGCGCCATGCGCTGCTCTTCCGGTTTGGCCGCGATTCGGTACAGCTCGGCTGCCTTGAGCATGGCCTCGGTGCGAGCCGCTCCAGTCGCCTCGACCGCCTCGAGGTTGACCGCTGCCTCTACCGCTTGGGCGATATCGATCGGTTGCCCACCGGCCTGTAGGTAGGAGAGCGCCGCTACACGTTCTGGAAGCACTTCCTCCACCTGGGCGATCTGCTTGGATGCAAAGCGCTGTTGATTTCGGGCAAACGTAGAATATTGACCGTAGAAAAAGATCGCTCCCAGGATGACTGCGAGCCCACCGATGAGGTACGGCCAGTACCCAAGCAGCGTGTCCATTGCCCACATCTCCGCCCGGAAGGCCATGCCGGCCTGCTGGGGTTCGAGCGTGAGATCTTCCTCATCTGTGAGATCGTCATCGGTCAGCTCGTTAGCCACCGGTCCTCCTGCTCGCCGCGTACGTGCGACGACCGCCCCGCATTTCGTGCGCGCGGGACGGTTCGGTCTAACAGGTTGAGGGATCGAGGACATCCAATGAGCGCTTGAGGTGCCACGGGCCCGTGCGGTATGACTGGGATGCCCACCACCGTGAGTCATGGATGCTTAGACTGTCCGCACTGCTACTGGCCCTCACCCTGCCGGCCACCGCTATGGCCCAGGATCGGCAGTATCGCCAGCTCAAGCTCACCGATGGTCGGGTTCTCAAGGCGGAAGTCCTCGAGACAGTAGCGACCGGTCTCGAGATGCGAACCAACCAGGGTGACACCCTGATCAGCTTCGAGATCCTCATGGATATGGTGCCGATCGACGCTGCGGAGTTCCGCGACGACGACCCTGTGCTCGTTTGGCTACACGCACCCGGCTACACCGAGAAGATGGAGGCGATCTACGGCGAGATCCCCATGCTCGAGATCGCCTCGGCCGAGAACCTCCCGCCTGGCGTGGTGATCGCGCTCACAGAGTGCGGCGCCGACTTCGACTGCATGTCTCAGCAGGTCGAAGACCCGGATTGGCTCTGGCTGGTCACGGTTGCCCCCCCGACGGACGACACCGAGGCACGGCTCGTGGTTCGTGGCCGCACCACCGGCGGAACTCAGATCGAGCGTGTGAACACCCCCACCGATAGCGCGGCGGATCTCTGGCACGCTGGCAACCGCGTGATCGGGCTCATCCACGAAGGCGACATCAAGAAGGATGTGTTGACCGCTCTCGGAGAGACACAGACCACCACCGTTCCCGACCCCGTCGCCCACCCCGACGCGGGCCTCGGCTGGACCCGCAACCGAGTGCGCAAGTCCGCGTTCACTCCCCTGCCCGGCTATTCCGCGCTCGCGCAGAAGGATACAGGCGGCTTCGCCCTCGGCCTGGGCATCGGGGTCGCCGGCACCGGCCTGATCGCGGCGGTGATGGCTGCCAACAAGGTACCGCTCCGAGACTCCATCCCCATCACCGCGGCCGGGTTCTACGTGATCAACGTGACGACCAATCAGGCCGTAGGCATGACGGCCTACAAGAAGGCCAAGGCGAATTCCGTCAGCTGGAGCATCGCGCCGAACGGGCGCGGAGGGGCCACCGTCGGCATCAGCGGTCGACTATAAGTAGCCGGCGGCCTGCGTATCGCCCTAGAGGCAGGCGTTCAGAAGGCTGATCGCGTACGGCTTGTCCCTGGTTTCTACGCGAATTCGGCAGTTGACCACCGGGCCACCGGGCTGCAAATACTCCACATCGTACTCGCCGGGCACCAGTTCATAGGTCGCAGGGGTGAGACATACATCGGCCACACAGCCCTGGAACGAGCCGTTCACCCGGACCTCTCCCCCTGTCGAAGAAGATACGATGTAGACCCGCTGCGGAGCCCCACTGGGTGCGGGCTGCACGGGCACGGGCTCCGGATCGGGCATGACCCCCACAGGTTCGGGAGTCAGGGAAGTGAGCGTATAGGTGCTGAGGGTGAGCTCTGGAGCGGAGAGGTTGAACTTGGTGACGAATGGCTCGTATCCCTCCAACTCCAGCCGAAGCTCGTGCTCTCCGTACTCGGCCGCGACCCTGAAGTGGGTGGTTCCAATGGGCTTCTTGCCACCATCCAGGAAGATCTTCGCGTGGCTGGGATTCGACGTGTACTTGACCATGCCCATCTTGGCGGCGGGCCTGGGTTGGATCGACGCGACGCCATCGTTGGGATCGGGTGCGGGACGCACGGGTACGGGCGGTGGCTGTGGAACGACCGGTTCGGGTTCGACCGGTTCGGGTTCGATGGGGTCGACCACCTCGGTGGGTTCCGGTTCGACGGGTTCTGGCACATCGGCGGGTTCCGGATCCACTCGGCCCACACTGATCGGCTCCACCGGCTCGGGTGAGGGAGCCGCAGGTACCGGAGTTGGGGGCTCTGGAAGCCGAACGACCTCGGTGTCGTCTTCCTGATTGCCCGCGAAGATGGTCCCCACGGCCAATGCCCCGATCGCACCGACGACGCCGAGGAGCACGATGGCACCGAGGCCGATCACGAGGAGATGTGCGACACCGGACTCCTCTTCTTCCTCCTCCTCCGCTTCATCTGTCGGAGATGCAGGCGGCGACGCCGCTACAGGGGGAGCCGGCGTCGGTGTTCGCTGCTGACCCAGGATGGGCTCGGGCTGGGGCTCGGGGACTTCCTCTTCGCCGAAAGAATCGTCGAAGGCCTCCACCTCCTCGACCACGGGCGGTGCGCGAAGCGCGTCATCAGGAGGAGGTGCTTGGCCGGGAGATGGCGCATCGAAGTCCGGTACGGCTGCCGGATCCGCCACTGGAGGCGTGTAGGTGCCGCTGCTCGATTCCGGGCGGCCGATGAGGCTGCGACCCGGTCGACGGGCGCGCGGGACTGGTGTTGCCGACCGCGTGTAGCCGCCGGACTGCTGCGATCCCTGGAGCATCTTGGGCGGAGGAGGCGCATCAAAGCCTTCCGGCTCCACCACCGCGGGGGCCGGTTCCGAAATCGTGAGCACCTCTCCGTCGACAAAGCAGAAGTCGACAAAGGGTTGGTAGTTCTCACCACACTGTGGGCAGACTTTCATCGATCCTCGCGCCCCGGGAGCCCAGGCGAGCACGAGTATATGCAATGGCCCCCAGCACGGGCAAACACCCTCATGCGTTGGAGAACTGACGCTTGAGGTGGCGGGCGATCACAAGGCGCTGAATCTGGTTGGTGCCCTCTACGATCTGCATGACCTTCGCATCGCGCATCCACCGTTCCACCGGGTGCTCTCGCGTGTAGCCGTACCCACCCAGAACCTGCACAGCATCGGTGGTGACCTCCATCGCCGCATCCGTCGCGGTGACCTTCGCCATTGCAGCGATGTCGGAGAAGGGACGACCGGCGTCCTTGAGCGTCGCCGCTTTGTGGACCAACAGCCGAGAGGTTTCGGTGCGGCAGGCCATGTCGGCGAGCATGAAGCCGACGCCCTGGAAGTCGATGATCGGCCGACCAAACTGACGCCTCTCTGTGGCGTAGTGCGAGGCGTACTCGAGGGAGGCCTGGCACAACCCTACCGCGGACGCTCCGATCGTGATCCGGCCCGAGTCCAGAGCCGTCATCGCGACCGTGAAGCCGAAGCCTTCGGTACGAATCAGATGATGCGCGGGGATGCGGACCTCGTCGAGCACCACCTCGACGGTGGGCGATGCGCGCATGCCCATTTTCTGCTCCTTCTTCCCATAGGAGAGACCCTCCAGGCCTGCGGGGACGATAAAGGCCGAGACCCCCTTGGGCCCGGGGCCCCCGGTGCGAGCCATGACGATGTAGACATCTGCGTAGCCGCCGTGGGTGATCCAGAACTTGGTGCCGGTGAGCACGTACTCGTCACCATCCCGGACCGCGGTGGTCTTGAGGGAAGCGGCATCTGAGCCCGATCCGGGCTCAGATAGTGCAAAGGCGCCCAGCAGCTCGCCGGCTGCGAGGCCGGGAAGCCACCGCTGCTTCTGCTCTTCGGTGCCATAGGTGTTGAGGATGACCTGGGGAAGCCCCGTGACCGCGACACTGACCGCGTACGAGCCACTCACCCGCGCAATCTCCTCGAGCACCAAGCAGTACTCGTAGTAGCCCAGCCCGAGTCCGCCATACGCCTCGGGAGTAGGGATGCCACACAGCCCCATCTCGCCCATCGCGCGGATGAGCTCCGGCCGAAAGGTCTCGGTCTCATCGTCAGCCTTGAGGGTCTCGGTGAGGGTTCCGGTGCAGAATTCCCTCGCAGCCTCGGCTAGGGCGGCCTGATCTTCGGTGGGCTCGAACATCGTCTGAATCTCCCGTGTCCCGCGCATCTAACAACGGATAGTCATTCCCACCTGTCCGAACGCCCAGAGATCGAGATCATGAGCGCCCTCCTGTTCGCGTTGGCCTGTTCCACGCACCGAACCCACATCGAAGTCGCGGGCGAGCCCATCCGGTCGACGGATCTCGCGATCGCAGCCCCACTCTTCCTGGGCGATATGGATGCGGACGATAGCGATCCTTTCCTGAGGAACACCTACGTGGGCAATCTGATCTTCAGCGGGGGATTTGTCACCGAGAACACGGCCGACGGGATGTTCAACGTCAGCAAGCAGATCGAGCCGTCCAACCAGCAGAAGTACCGGGGCCAGGTCCGCGACTGGCTCGCCGACACCCTTGGCAAGCCCAATACCGACCTCAACGCTCCCCCGCCTCCACCTCGCCGCCGCGAGCGCCGTGGCAGCACCTCCCGGGACGGTCGGGACAATATCAGCCTTCCCCGTATCGACTTCGTGCCGGTAGATGGGGGGAACTTCGAGCGGCCAGTGCTTGTCCCCTGGGTGGTCAGCTACCTCAGCCACAACGCGGGTTGGTTCTTCGGTCAGGAGTACGGGACCGGGGCTGGTGCCCGTATCCGCATCCTCCTGGTCGCGTACGACACCGACGGCACGGTGATAGGCTGGACCGATGTGGACGGCAGCCGGACCTCCGAGCGCGTGTTCTCTCCAACCGGCCCCCAACTCCAGGACCTGCTCATCGATCTCGAGAAGCGGGTGGGCCGGAAGCTGGACTAGCAGCGGCTGCTAGAAGACCGTCACGAGCAGGCGCCTCTCGTGCTCGGCGTGGCGATGCTCGAACAGGTAGATGCCCTGCCAGGTGCCCAGCGCCAGGCTGCCGTCACGAACCGGAATCAGCAGCGAGGTCTGCGTCAAGGCACTGCGGATATGAGCGGCCATATCGTCCGGACCCTCCAGGGTGTGGCGATAGGCGGGGTCTGCATCCGGGACATGTTTGCAGAACCAGGCCGCGAGGTCGTGGAGCACGTCCGGATCGGCGTTCTCCTGGATGAGCAAGGAGGCCGAGGTGTGCTGGAGAAACAAGTGACACAGCCCACTGTCTACGCCACTGCCCACCACCACATCGACGACCTCAGCGGTGATATCGTGGAGCCCCCTTTGCGCCGGGGCGAGTCGAAGCGTTGCGGTATTCATGGACGCCCCGGTGAGACGCAGTCGGTTCCGTCGGTGAGCACGGCCTCGAGCTTGCGATCATGGGCGAGCCAGCCGTCGATGATGGACTCTGCGATCGCTTCCTCGTGAAGCACCGTACGGAGGATCGCCAGGCGCCTGCGGAACTGCCCCCCGTTGATCCGCATCGCCCGATGGAGCGGGCCGATGGGCCGACCGGTATAGGAGCCGGTTCCGAGCATATGCTTGCTTGCGAGCTCGAACTCGTGCTGCACGATCCGATCTCGGTCCTTCCCATCGAACAGAAACCCGATGATGAAGTCGTCGAACATCCGGTCCACAAAGAGCCCGACTACACGCCGTAGAGTCGCCTCATCCATCGGGAAGCATCTTGTGATTATACCGGCCTAGACGAGGGAATGGGTCCCCGTCATCTATAAACCAGCGATAGGTCTGCCAGGTGCCCATTACACGCTTCACATAGCCCCGGGTCTCTCGGAACGGAATGCGCTCCACGAACTCATCCGTCGGAACATTCCCCCACTCTCCCCTCCACTGCTTCACCCGAGCCGGGCCTGCGTTGTACCCGGCGAGCGCACAGTAGGGACTGTCATCGAGCTGCTTGAGGACCGCCTCGATGTATCGAGCGCCGATCTCCAGGTTCTTGTCGGGCTCGAACAGCTCGGACATGGTGATCTTCTTGCCCAGCCAGCCCGCGGTCTGGGTGGCCGTGGCGGGCATGAGCTGAGAGAGCCCGCGCGCCCCCGCGAAGCTCACGATCTGACGGTTGAAGTTGGACTCTTCACGAACAAGGGAGTGAAATAATCGCGGTTCGTAGCGGGAGTAGGGCTTGGATGCCGCCTGAACCTCGGCCCAATAGCGATCTGGATACGCGACGCGAATCACCGCCCTCTCGCCCTCTCCCAGAGACCCAACCGGGTGCCTGCGGATCCACCCGCGCAGGTCCTCGTGGGCCAGCAGCCAGTCCCCCGAGAGAATCCGAAGTTCGGTGAGCCAGGCCTTTTCATCGGGTAGAAGTTCGGCATCCCAGCGACTCCACTCTGCGCGAGCCTCCACCGCCAAGCCCAGCCGAGCGAGGGCAGCCCCGTGCTGAATCCCCGGATGCTCCAGCAGTTTCTGGCGCACAGCCCAGGGACGCTCGATGGGCGATCTCTCTGGACGCTTCTGAAGCTCGACGAGGACCTCGGGGGCGATCTCCTCGAGACGGGCCGCCGCGAGGATGCTGTAGAAGCTGAACGGGCGCTCCGTCAGGAGGGCCCGAAACCCAGCGACTGCCTGGTCGCGACCTTCGGAAACCGCCTTCGTAGGCGCGCTCGCGTCCGGGTACATCGCCCAGCGCGCCCCCCAGTACCGGCCCGCATCCACGTGCACTGCATCGATGCTCACATCCAGCGCCCCAAGCCGCGTCGCGATCTGTCGAGCCTGGGCGGTGTCCCCTTCCAGATACAGCGACCAGGCCAGCCTCCAGGTCGCCTCCGCAGCGGTGTCGCCATCGGGGAACTCATCCAGCGCGGAGCGCCAATAGCGAGCGGCTGCGTCCATCTCTCCGGCCTCGGACATCGCGATGCCCGCATGGGTGTAGCCATCGTCGGCCATGGAGTGTTCGGGGTACAAGGCCGGTATCTTCGCGAAGGTTGCAGCAGATAGCGCGTACTGCTTCTTGCGAAACTGCGCGGTCCCGATGAGGTAGAGCGCGCGCGGCCCGTACGCCCCATCCGCCTCTACACAGCGGGGACCCGCATCCGCAAAGGCCTCTATCGCGTTGGTGAGCTGGTTCTTCTTGTAGTAGCTTCTGCCCTTCACATAGAGCGCGCGACACACCGCCTTGGAGCCGTCTTCTTTTGCGATGGCGACATTCCCCGCCGCCTGGATGGCGTTGCTGTAGCTATGCGCGTACATCCAACGCTCCGACCGGGTCGACCACTCATCAGCAGTGGGTTTGTAGCTCGCCGAGCTCCCGTACTTCTGCAGCAACTTGGAGGCCCCGGCCCCCTGCTTGCTCGTGGGGTAGTTCGCCCATAGTCGACGCAGGTAGGGATACGCTGCTGGGCTCCCGGGTCCGTGATGCTGGGCGAGTGCGAACAGCGCCAGCGCGTTGCCATCGGCGGGGTCGGCACGGTCGGCGATGACCTCGAAGACCTCGAGCGCTTCCGAGGTCCGGCCCAGCTCGATCAGAGTCTCCGCACGCAGCACCGCGGCTCTTGGGTAGATGGCGGCGTCTACGGGGACCTTCGATAGCGAGCCCAGGGCCTCGACCTTTTGCCCCACGGCCAGCTGAACCTCGCCGACGACCAGCTCCAGGTAGGGTTCCGGCACGGTCATGATCCCTTCGAGCCGCGGCAGCAAGCCCTCTGCCTCCTCGGCACGGCCCAAGCGAATCAGCGCCCATGCGGTGAGGAAGGCGGATTCGCTCCTGCCGGCCTCGTCCAGATGGACTTGCTCCGACGCGAGCTCATCGACGACTCGGGTCCAACTGCGCGCCGTGAGGGCGGACTGGACGGATTCGGTGAGCACAGGACTCACCCGCCGGTAGCCGGGGCCAAGCAGGGTAAGCGCCGGAGTCGGGTCGTCGGGGGCCGCCGGAACAGGTGCCCCCGAAGAGGCGAGCGCAGAGATCATCAGGAGCATTGGGAGGGCCGTGCGGGACTGGGGTACGGTAGAGGAACCCGCGTGGGAAGCGGTTGTTGCTGTCATATCGTGTCATAGGCGTCAGGGCGGACCCAACCCGTGCGTATGTCCAACAGGAGGCAGTCGATGTCCAAAGGAGAGCCGGTGAAATCCACGCAGTCACGCTGGGCCCCGATCGTCGGGATGGTCGCGATCGGTGCCGTGGCGATGGCCTTCTGGGACGCCGCTTGGCTGTGGCCATTCAAGGTCCTTGTCGTGTTCTTCCACGAGCTCGGGCACGCACTTGCCGCCGTCGCAACCGGAGGTTCTGTGGTGAGCATCTCCCTCTCTCCACAACAAGGCGGGCTCACCACCACCCAAGGAGGATTGCGCTTCTTCGTACTCTCCGCCGGCTACCTCGGTTCCCTGGCCTTCGGTATCCTCTGGCTCTTCCTCGCCCGGACGGAGCGCCGGGCCCGCTGGGGAGTGTGGGGCCTCGCGATCGTACTGTTCACAGCGACCGCCTGGTGGGTCCGGCCGATGGTCAGCTTTGGGTTCGGATTTGCCGTCCTGGCCAGCATCGGAGCCATCTTGCTGGCCCGCTACGCGCCTCCCGTAGCCAGCCAGTGGTTCCTCCGCAGTGTAGGTATCTTCAGTGTTCTCTACGGTGTGTGGGATATCCGCGACGACGTGCTGGCCCGCCCGGGGATGGTCTCCGACGCGACCATGTTGGCCGATCTCACCTTCATCCCCGGTCCGGTGTGGGGAATCGTCTGGATAGTCATCGGCGCTGGCACCCTCTTCATGCTCCGCAAGTGGCTGGTCTGAGGATCAGCCACCAAAGACGGCGCTGAGTTCGCCCACGGGCACCCGCACCGCCTCTCCCCCGTCTACATCACGAACGGCACGGAAGCCCTCTTCATCGGGCTGTCCGATCTCGATGTGGTGCGTCTGATCGCCCTCGATCTCAACGGTGAGCACCGCACCTTGCCACACTGGAGGGCTGCGCTTGTAGGTGAGCTGGGCCGCCTGGAGCGCCCCGACGACCACCGCGGCGTCCGAGCTGCCGGTCCAGCCATCGCCTTGGCGGGTGATCTCCAACTCTCGAGCGCCGGTGAGCCGAACTCGGCGTACGGTCTCGTCGAAGGGGAAGGCCTCTGCGACGCCGACGTCGGTGGGCCCTCGCTCGAGCATTCGAAGCAGCCCCGGGTCCATCGTGCCGTTCAGGCCCTCGTCGCCGAAGAATACCAGCGGCCCATAGGGGGTGTCCCGTCCGATGTACATGTTCTGGATTCCGTCCGCTGTCTCGACCTGGATGGTGAATCGGGGCACCTCCGGCTTGGCAGCATCGAGGTCGAGGAACAGGTCGATACGGAGACTGAGCAGATCGACGACCCACCCGTCGAGAGCATTGAGATCTACCCGACCGAAGCCGGTCAGGAACCACCCCATGTCGCTCTTTGTGGCTTCGAGCTTGCCCAGATCGCTGGCCACCGAAACCCGGGTCACGGCCCCCGGGTCGAAGCGGAAGACCCGATGATCTCGGTATTCATTGACCCGCTCCAGGAGAGGCTCGCCAGGCGTCCCGCGGACCGCAGCGACCCCACCCAAGGGGCCGGCGACGTAGGTCCTCGCTCCATCCGGCGCGACATTTCCAACCCCAAGAGAGCGCTCGGACCCATCGCCGAGCTTCACCACCAGCCGGGCGCTCGGAGGATCCAGCCCAAACATCGCGGGCTGCCCGTCCACCCCCACGCCTCTCTCGGACTCCCTGAGCGCATCCAGCATGGAGACGATGGCCTCGGGATCGGCCGGAGCGGAGTACGGCGAGTCCACCCTCCACTCCCCATTCACCTTGGAGAACTCCACGGTAGATGCGCGGTCTGGTAGCTGTTGGATGAGCCGCATCGACACCACCGCCCCCAGATCGAAGCCGGCGACCACTTCGATGGAGTCGGAGTCGGCGTACGGATCGGGTGTCTCGGGGGCTTCCCCGAACCAAAGCAGCAGAGTCATCGCCAGCAGCAGAGCGGCTAGCGCACCCAGCAAGCGTAGTTGGCGCCTCTCCAACCTCTAGGCCTCGGGCGCCTCGGAGGCCGGTGCCTCGTATTTGCCGATGACCACCTGAGCCGCCTGGAGGACCTTGCCATTCACGACGAACCCGCCCTGGTGCACGACCAAGACCTTGCCATCCTGATCGGGATCGGTCACCGGACTGACCGCCAACGCCTCGTGGTACTTGGGATTGAACACCGCGCCCTCACCCGGAACCTCTTCGAGACCCAGCTTGGTGAGGGCATCCAGGAACTGCTTCTCGACCATGGACAACCCATCGAGCAGGCCCGCCATGTCCGCGCCAGGTGCGGCAATGGAGCGCTTGAGGTTCTGAACCGGATCGAGAAAGGCACCTACGGCCTCGAAGGCTTGGCGCTCTGCCTTCACCTTGGCCTGGGCCTCCATTCGATCGCGAAATGCGGTCATCTCGCTCTGGAGATCCGTGTAGGCCTTGCTGACCGTCCTCAGTCGAGCCTGGGTCGCCTCGAGCTTCTCTTGGAGGACCTCCGCCTCCGACTTCTCGGCCTCTACGATCTCGACCGCGTCGATGATCTCGGGCTTGGGGGCCTCTTCCGGGGCCTCTTCCGGCACCTCCGGCTCGGTGTCGGACGGTGTCGAATCGTGCGGCTCTTCAAGCTCACCCATGGGTGCCTCCAGGGGCGATGGGTAACCCCCGCGAGCCCGCGGTCAACACCCACTCAAGAGACGATGTGGGACGCTGATCGGCTTCGGGCCAAGCGACGCAGGCCACGTCGAACTTCCTCGACCCTCTGACGAGCAAGCAATCCGTCGACCTGACGTTGGAATGCGAACCAACCGAGCCCGAGCGCAACCACACCCGCCCCAGCGGGCAGTACGCCGATCCAGGTGAAGGGAATCGCCACCAACCCGAGCATGGTGAGGAGCCCCCCGAGCACCAGGATCGCCCGCCGCCACAGCAGCCAGGACTCCAAGCGATCGAGAGCCACCGCCGCACGCCGATCGTCGGACTCTTCGCCTCCACGACCGCGAAGCGCGCCCAGCGCCTCTGAGAAAGCGCGCCGACGCAGGAGCGCTACGACCAGGGCCGTGCGGGCCGTGACCAGCCCGGGCGAGAGCTCAATCGCCCGCCGCAGCGCTTGCTCTCCCTCGGTGGTGCGGCCTTGCCGCAGCCTCGCAGAGCCCAGGTAGTACTGCAGAGTGCCGTCTTCTGGGAAATATCGGCTGCCGACCAGCGCGAACTCCTCCGAACCCGCGTGGTCCGCGAGGTGGACCGAGAGCATGGCTCCGGCGATATAGGCGTTGCGGTGCCAGGGCTGCTCCTGGACCATCGAACGGCAGCGCGACAGAGCGAGTTCGTGATCGCCGCGCCGGATCACCTCCAGGACCTCGTCCCACGGGGTTGGAGTGAGATCCACCGCCGCGTTGGAAGGGTCCTTGGGCGCTACGAGGGAGTGGAACTCGCCGCCCCTGCCGGTGAGCACGAACCCACAGTCCACGGTGTGGTGGAACGCCAGCAGCCTCTCACCATCTCCCTCGCAGCGGCCCATTCGCTCGAGGGACTTGAGGGAAGAGAAGAATGCCTCGCGCACCCCGTCGGAATCTTCACCCGCGAACCGGTGGACATATAGGAGCATTCCTGAGGTTGACCCGTCCGGGGTGATGTACCAGGTGCTCACACCCGACTGCTCTTCTCGGAGCTGCTCGAAGCGGACCTCTGGGCGACCATCGCAGTGCAGGACGCGACACATGAATGCCGCGAGCTCTCCGGCGATTTCTCCGAAGACCTCCTCTGCGTCTGGTTGCCCCTCCGGGGTGCCCCATCCAAAACGGTGAAAATAGGAGCGACGAAGCTGGTCGATTCGAGATCGGCAGTGATGCACCTCCGCGCCCACCAGCTCGGTGTCCCGGTACCGGATAGGTGCAAAGGTTATCCGCCGTTGATACAGACGAATCGAGTCTTCGAAGGTGTATCTTCGGACCACTCCGTCCCGACCCACGATCTCTACCGGGAACTCCACCACCTCGGAATAGTCCTTCCGATTGTAGCGCTGGAGTTTCCAGTTCTTGTCCATTGAAGCCCGGCACCCTCACCCACAAGATAGCAGATTCAGCACCGACTTGAAATAGGCCGAACCACTGACCCGTATGAAGTCCGAATCCCACGCGGAGGCTCCCCTGCTGGCCTTTCGACTACACCATGGCCAAGACCTGGAACCGGCGCGGATCGCTGCGGCGCGCGACGGAGACGACGAAGCTCGGGCTTGGCTCGTGGACCGGTGGACCGCCCCGGTCTATCGCTTCTGTCGGCGGATGCTCAAGAACGAAGAAGACGCCCGCGATGCCGCCCAGGAGACCCTGGTCAAGGTGCTCCGCAGTCTCCACCAGTTCGACCCCAAGCGCAAGTTCTCCACCTGGGTGTTCGGCATCGCGCGCAACACCTGCATCGACGAGCACCGCCGGCGAAAGCGACGGGTCTGGGACGAACCCCGCGACACCGCGGATGTCGGGCCCACCCCACTCCAGCTCGTCTCGCAGACCCAGCGCGCAGAGCGGCTCTCCGAAGCGATCGAGAAGCTCCCCCCGATGTACCGCGAGGTCCTCGTGCTCTACCACTTCGAGCACCTGAAGTACTGCGACATCGCAGAGGCCCTCGACCTTCCTATGGGCACGGTCATGAACCGCATCTTCCGCGCCAGGCGCAAGCTCCGCACTCTCTACGAGGAATCAGGAGGCCAGCAGTGAGCGAACATGTTCCCGAAGACCTGCTGTCCGCATTCGTCGACGGAGAGATGGGCGAGCAGCTGGCGATTCATATCGCAGAGCACCTCGACAGCTGTCCAATGTGCGCCACGCGGGCCGTCGGCATGGAGCCTCTCGGTCCTGCCTTCGCGTCCATGGGCGATCCGCTGGTTCCCGACGATCTGGCCGGGGCCATCCTCGTGGCTGCCAGTGCGGAGTCCCCCGCCCCACGGGTCGAGATCGGAATCGGCGTGGCGTTGCTGCTCTCAGCGGTTGCCGTCTTCGTCGTCCTGGGCGAGCCCGTCGCTCTGACCGCCCGCGCGGCCATCTGGATAGAGGCCCTGGGGTCCGCTGGCCAGGCTGTGCTCCTCGGCCTCCCCTCGCCGATGGTGCTGTTGCCCATCACCACGGTCCTCGGCGCCGCCAGCGCGATGGTCTTCGCGCGCCTCGCCTGGCCCGACTCCGCGCTCCATCTCGCGGGCCGGAGGGCCCGATGAGTGCGCTCGTGGCCGTGGGGGCCCTGTTCACGGCACCCAGCTTCGCCGGCCCACCTCCACAGCCCACCGAGGCAGAGCAGCCCGTGCGCGCAGCCGATCTGCAGCGTCTCTACACCGAGATGCGCGAGCTCCGCCAGGCCATCGAGGCCGAGCGCGCCGAGAACCTCAGGCTTCGCGACCTCGAACGGGACCGCCCCGTGTCCAGTCACGGTCGCCCAGAGGAACGGGTCGGATTCGGGCAGGATGTATACGTGGGCCCCGCCCAGGAAGTCGAGGATGTGGTGGGCTTCGGATCCGATGTGCGCATCGATGGGGTCGTCCGTGGAAATGCCACATCCTTCGGTGGGAACGTCATCGTGACGGGCTCTGGAGTGGTCTACGGCGACGCGCTGTCCTTCGGCGGCCGCGTAGAGGTCCAGGATGGCGGGCGGATCCGCGGTGACCGGATCGCCCTCGAGGACCCCACCGGAGCGACCCTCACCGCGGATCTCGAGCCCGAGTCGACGGTCGGCTCCTTCCTCTCGTCTCTCTACCGACGGATCGTGCTGCTCCTGTCTTTCGCCGGTGCCGGAGTGCTCGTCATCGGACTCTTCCCAGGCCGGGTCGACCGCATCGCACAGGACCTGGAGAGTCGCCCCTTCTGGTCCGCCATGTTGGGCACCACAGCGACGGTCCTGCTCACCGTCTTCGCAGTCCTTTTCGCGCTGCTCACGCTGGGGCTTGGGCCTCCGGTCAGTGCGCTGCTCATGGCTTGGCTCGGGGCCGCCTGGCTGTTCGGTTTCGTCGGGCTCTGCCAGACCATCGGGGATCGGCTTCCCTTCGCCAACAAGCCGCACGGTCGCTGGCTCACATTCCTGGTCGGCACCGGCCTGCTGTCCTGCCTTGGCAGCCTTCCCTGGGTTGGATGGCTCGTCGTGTTCGTGGCCTCTATGCTCGGAGTCGGCGCCTCGATCACCTCCCGCTTCGGGGGACGCTGACTCCCCCGATGCTTCAAATGGGCAGCGCATCCTTGATGAACTGCCGGAGCGCTTCGAGATCGGACAGGGCCCCGGCGGGAATGGTCTTTCCGAGGTCCGTCTTACGCACCTCGGCGAGAAGCGCTTGGGCCTCGGCCTGCTTGCCTGCGTCTTGCCGCCCTACCGCCTGACATAGCAGCAGGAGCGGACGAATCTGCTCGGTCTGCCGGCCCTCGATTCGCAAGGCCTTCTCGGCCAGCTCGGTCGCCTCTCGGTAGTTGTCCTTGCGCATCTCCAGCTCTGCGAGTCGGAGGATGGCGACGGGCTGATCGCTCTTGAAGTCGAGAGAGCGCTGGTAGTGCTGGGCCGCCTTGTCCGGGCGGCTCATATGGTCATCCAGAATACGCCCCTTGGTCATATAGGCGTCGATCACATCCTGTGCGACCGTGGCGTGGTAGATGATGCTATTGTAGCTGTTGAGCAGGTTGCTCCAGTCCTCTCGATCCTCTAGCAGCAGCGCCATACCCTTCAGGGCGTCAACGTGGTTCGGGCAGATCGCGAGAGCCTTGTTGAAGCGCTTCTGGGCCTTCTCCGGCACGCCGAGCGCCCGCTCGACCAGCCCGAGCTGAGTGTAGGTGCTCGCGACCTTGTCGCTCTCGCCCTGCCCGCCCGACAGCTGGATGAGCTGGCGGTAGACCATCTCGGCCTTCTTCCACTGCTCGTTCTCGCAGTACAGTGGGCCCACAGCCTCGAGACAGGCCAGGTGGGTCGGGTTGAGCTCCAAGGCTCGGGCATACCTCCCCATGCTACCCATTCTGTCACCGGCGAGCCTGAGCATCTCCGCGAAGTAGAAGTAGAACTGGGCCAGCTCCATTCGGGTGTCGAAGTCTTCGAGGTCCTGGTCGTTCTCGACCACCGGAGCCAGGCGCTCACAGACCGGAAGCGCCTCGTCGAACCGACCCGACTCGAAAAGATGGCTGGCCATGAAGCGTAGCGCCGGCTCGTGGGAGGGGACGATCTTCAGGATACGCCGGTAGTAGCGGGAGGCGGACTCCCGATCGTGGTGGGTGTCGAGCTGGAGTCGAGCGGCACGCGTGAGCGCAGACACCCGCGCTTCCTCGGTCTCCGCGACACGGCCCTGCACATCGAGAGCGCGCTCCACGCCCACCCAGTCCGGGCGCTTCTCGTAGAGCTTTTCGAGGCGCTGAGCGGCTTCGAGATCGGGGGGTTCTTCTGAGATCGCCTGTTCGAAATAGCGGATAGCATCGTCCCGCTTGAGCTGATCGATGCACACGACCCCAATGCGACGGAGCAAGGTCGTCCTCTCAGCGCCCTTCGCGAGCGCAGCCAGCACATTGCCAGTCTCGATGAACACGCCCCACTCCGACTCCGCCTCTGCAAGCGCCAACAGGTGCTCGAGAGCCTCGGTGTCCTGTGGAGAGATCTCGAGTACTGCACGCCACGCATCGATCGCCACCCGGCCCAAGGAGAGCTTCTCCTCGTTCACCCGAGCGATCTCGCGGCGAACCTCGATCTCCGGGTCCCCGTCCACCAGGTCGGCTTCGCGTTGCAAGACCTGGATCAGACCTGGCCAGTCCTCGTCCTCGGTCGCAATACGCTTGAGTCCTGCGAGGGACTCGGAATCCGACGGGAGGTAGTCGAGGGCATCGAGGTATGCCTGGCGAGCCGCAGGACGATCTCCCACCGCCGCATGGGCCTCGGCCACCCGTCGCTTGTAGCGAGCGGAGTCCTCGGGTACAGACGCGCCATTTGCCAGATCGGTGAGCAGGGAGATCGCGGTTTCGGTGTCGCCGCGGGCCCCTGCGATCCTCGCGAGAGCCTCGGTGATCTCACGATCCGCAGGCTGCGATTCGTGGAGCTTTTGGTAGTACTCGAAGGCTTGTTCGGTGTGAGCCAGCTTCTCGGCGAGCAACCACCGCCGCTTGGACTCCAGCAGATGGCGCTGGGTCTCGTCGCAGCAGATCTCTGTTCGCCGAACCAGCGCCTCGTAGGCACCCTGCCAGTCCTCGGCGTTCATCAACAGCTGCTCCAGGTGCAGCAGACCCGGAAGCTCTGGAGTCAGATTCGAAGATCGAAGATGCCCGATCGCCCCAGGGATATCTCCCGAGTGCGAGAGGGCCGCAGCGACGGCGATGGGGTCGAGGATGGTCGTCGTGGTGGCGAGGGCCCGGATCTCTGCTGCATCGGTGGACAGTACGAGACAGCGGAACGCCCCCACCGCAGCGGCATGAGAGCTGGGACAAACCGACCGGGCAAGTTGGTATTGCCCCAGCGCCTCCGAGCAGCGGTCGAGATCCTCGTACAGAGAAGCCGCCCACAACGCGTTGGCGGTGCGCATGGCCTTGGACTCGCCGTGCCGACCGAGCAGCGCTTGCCCCAGCGCCATGAGTTCGAAGTCCTCGGAAACCGCCCCGATTCGCGATGCGACGAGCGCAGCAGCGAGGTTATCGGGCTCTTCGGCGATGACCTCGCGGATCAGTGCCCGGGATTCGTCGCGGTCGCGACGCTTACGAGACATCAGCGAAGCCCTCTCGAGCTTGGCCCAAGGCTCGTCGATTGCGGCGAGCAGTGCCCCTGCTACGGGAAGGGCCTGGGCGCGACGGGCCAACCGGGCTGCAGGCTGGAGCGGCGCCGACGCTACCTTCATCGTCGCCAGATCCGAGAGCACCGCCGCGGCATCTTCGGTTCGGCCACGCTGGATGAGGATCTCGGCGAGACGGACCGCATTGCGGGCGCTGGCGAGTGTGGGCGCCCCCACGAGCTCGCTACGACAGATATCTGAGAGCGCGTCGTAGTCGTCATTTGCCAGACACACGAGCTCCCAAGCGCCTCGGGCCCCTGGGTGGTCTGGGTTTGCCTGGAGCAGCATGCGGATATCGCCGCGAGCCGGCTCGGTGCCCAGTCCGGCCATCACGGCCGCTGCGAACCAAGACCAGTCTCGGACTGCGGGTGAGGAAGCGCGAGCAGCCTGGGCTCGGTACCAAGTACAGACCCGCTGTGTGTCGCCATCCACGGTGGATAGATCCAGGACAAGCTGTAGCGCAGGCTCGTAGTCGGCGTCGAGTTCGAGGCAGGCCGCCAGACAAGCGCGGGCTGCCTTCTTGTCGGCGGTGCGCATCGCGAACACCCGGCCTGCTCGGTAGAACAGGAGGAGCTTGAGGTCTCGGTCCCCTGTGGCTTCGGCTGCAGACCGCAGGGTGGCCCCGAGCTCGGCCCAAGACTGCTCGGCCTCGAGCAGCGGAATGATCTGCTCGAGAGCCGCGAGATGATCGGGCACCCGATCGAGCGCGCGCCGATGGAGCTTCACCGACAGCGCGGCGTCTATGACGCCCGACTGGCCGACCGTAGCGGCCCGTACCAGGAAATAGGCTTCCAACTCTGGGCCACTCGCGAGGTCTGCCCGGCGTTGGTAGACCTGCTGCAGAATCTTCCACGCGCCGAGATGCGTCAGCGTACGGGACAATCCCGCCAATCCCGAAGCGCTCTTGGGATCGGCATCGACGACCTGGCGATACCACTTTGCAGCAGAAGCATGATCGCCGGCATCCTCGGCGGTCTCTGCCAGACGGTACAGGATGGACTTCCGAGCACCGGGGTCCGCTTCGGCGAGGCGCTCTTCGAGGTACACGGTAAGGGCTGCGGTGTCTTTCCTCCGCCGGAGTACCCTTCTGGCCGCGTCGACTGCTGGACCCGCTGCCGGATCGATGGCTGCGGCCTTCTGGTAGGCGTCGAGCGCACCCTCGAGGTCGGTGAGGTGCCGCTCGCGCAGCCACCCCAGCCGGAACCAGAGGAACGCGCGCCCCGGTGTGGCGTGCGGATTTGCGATCTCTTCCTCTATCGACGACGCCAGCTCTGCCCAGGCACCACTCTGGAAGAGGCGTGCCTGCCGCTCGCGGAACGCGAACTCCCAACCGGCCGTAGCCGCAGCTCCGAATGCCGCCTCTCCCTCCGCCGTGTCCCCCGCAGCGAGATGGTGGCGCCCTGCCAGCATCTTCCACCAGCCCTCTCCGGCCCCCCCAGCAGCAGCTTCAGCCTCGTACAGCGCGGCCAATCCGCGATGATCCTGACGCTTGAGAAGCAATGCCTCCAGACCCAGGAAAGAAGGCCCATGCTTCGGATAGGCATCCAGGGCGCTCTTGTACGCCGCCACCGCTGCGGACTCATCGGTGGACTGGAGAAGTCGACCTCTCTCGTAGAGAGCCTCGGCCGCAACAGCCCCGTCGGACAAGGCTGCCAAGCGTTCCAGCACATCCGACCGCTCGGGCTGCACATCCGAGAGATGCTCTCGGAGAAGCACGAGCGAGGCGTAGTCGTTTGGATCTGCCTCGAGAGAGTCCCACAGCCGGCCCACACCCGCGCCCGGGTTCTGGAGCTTTCGGAGGTGGATGATCGCCGCTTCGCGCAGCGACTCGGCCGCCGGCACCCCATCCAGCAGCCCCGCGCGTTCCTGGAGGAGTTCGGCGGTGTCGTTCCAACGACTCAACTCGAGAGACACGTCCGAGAGCTCTCGCAGCAACTGGGGATTGCGGCTACCGGCATTGAGGGCGTCTCGGTAGAGCGACTCCGCTCCGTACATATCGGCTAGTTTGTGGTGATACACCCACCCCGCTCGGAACAGGAACTCGCCGCGCTCATTGGGGCCCGCTACCGCGGCCTCGTTCATCAACGCCGTGGACATCTCGCGCCAGGTCGTGTCCGTGTCAGACTGCTGGGCGAAGGGCGGAAGGGTAGCCCGGGGTCGGGTGGAGGGACTGAACGGAACCGGGGACCGCGACTCGTCCTCCGGGACTTCCATGCGAATCGGCGTGGGGCTCTTGGTCTGGACCAGAGGCGTGTCACCGGTCGGAGCCTCTTCGATGATGGCCTCTACCAAGCTCTCCTCGAAGACTTCCGCCTGGGTCGGAAGTGGCTCGGGAGTCGCCGGCGCGAGTGCGGCGGGCGCGGCGGGGCGCTCTACGGACGCCGTCGGGAGATCTTCTTCCGGGATCTCTGAGGGCGCCGGATGGGCGACGGTGACCTCTTCGTCAGGGTCTATCGGAGGTAGCGTGGGAACCTGGGAGAACACCAAGGTCTTGGCCCGGCTGAGTTGGCCTGAGTCCAGCGGGGCAGAGGTGACCTTGTTGGCCCAATCCGCCTCCTTCTGGTCCCGGGGAACGACGCTGCCGCTGCCCCCGCCGAACGGAGGCGGAGGTGGAGGCGCAACCGGCATGGAGCCGCTTGCAGGAGCTGCCCTGGGTGGGGCCGGAGCGACATCGAGCTGTGGGGGCGACTTCTTCCGGTTGTGGACGACTTCTGAGTCGTCGTCGAGCCAGTCCAAGTCCTCGCCGCCAAAAAAATTGGCCTCGGCGTCATCGAATTCGTCTTTGTCCTTGCCTGCCACGAACCAATCCCAGCCCTGGCGCGTCCGCCAAGGCAAATTCACCCGCGCTGTCGACCGCCGCGCGAGCTCAGGTGGATGGCAGCAATATCAGAAGCGACCGACCTGGCACAAGCACCCCTCGATGGAGCCCGGCTGACGGGCACCCTGCCTACCCCCTCGCGCTCAGCCACCGGACGGGTCGGGGCGGACCTACAGTCGGAACTGGACGCCGCCGATCAGGCTGATCGTGGACTCCGATCCGATGGGAGCCGCCGGCTTGGAGTATGCCCAGTCGAGATAGTCCGCGGCAGCCGCCCGAAGTCCGAAGTGACGGATATAGGATCCCTCGACGAAGAAGCCTACGATTGGGCTGGGATCGATGAGAAGACCTCCACCAGCGACAAAGCCCGGCACGACCCCGCCGACCGGCACCGGGTAGGTCACATCGGGGGGCTGGGCGATCTGGTAGTTGTCGAACATTCGGATGTCCCCGCCAATGAACAGGAAGGGCTTCGCGGGGCCGGTTGGCACGATGTAGGCCCGCGCTCGCGGCTGCACGATGAACTGGATCGCGTCCACGCTGAGGAGCTCGCTGGCCGCCTCGTCGGTGTTTGCACCGACGGCTCGGAAGTATCCGGTCGTGAAGTAGCGCTTGCCGTACTGCAGCCCCACCATGGCCCCGAAGTCGAAGTACGCCACCGGCGCGTAGCCCACGAAGAGCCCTCCACGGATGCGTCGAGCTGCGACGGGTCCCTCTTGGTACCACTCCCCGGTCTTGGCGCCGTCCGTGATCTCTACCCGTACATCCGCCTGGCGGTCCACATCGCCGATTCCCAGGCCGATCCGAGGCTCGACGACCAGACGTCCGCCATGGGGAGTGGCCTTGTAGAGCCAGTCCCTCGGGTCCATTCCGCTGTTGCGCAGGTTCCCCTCGGCGCCAAGGATGTGCCGATATCGAAGCCCGGTACCCTCGAGAACGGTTCGTATATCGGTCTGGGAATAGTCCACTCGACCGCCCGTCACCCGAGGCTGCGGCGGCGCGGGCTGCACCGGCACTGGGGTGGGCTGCGGATAGCTGGGAGCGGGCATGGGCTGCACAGGCCCCGGGGCGGGCTGTACCAGCGAGACCGCACCGGGATCGACTGGGGAGATCACCGGCGCGAGGGATGGTTGGGGCGCCACGGGTACCGGTGCAGGAACGGTGGAGGGGCCTGCAGAGGCGCTCTGACCCGAGATCATCCGAGCGGCCGCCATCAAGCTCTCGGTGGTGCTGGGCGGAAGGCGGCCCAGCAGATCTGTGGTGGCTTGTGAGATCTCCTGAACGAACAGGTGCTCATTGCCCGGGTTGATGGGGATGTCCCGCACCTCCATCGCCGAGGTTCGACTCTGTTCCCAGAGCTCGACATGCCCGACTCGGGTGGCACCCTCTCGGGAGATCCGCACCACCACAGCCACCTGAGCCGGTAGCTGGGGAAGGATCGCCTGAGGACAAGACGGGTTTTCCATGCAGCGGTCGATCGCCGCTTCTCCCACCTCACGAGCCACCATCGTCTGATCGAGAACGATATGGCCCGCCTCGGTCAGCCCATCGACCACCTGGGCCTGGAGCATGACCGACATGGCGAAATTTTCGTTGGTGTCGAACGAAAACTCCGGCACGACAACAGGTTCCGCGGCATCGGCGGATCTGGCCAGAGCAATGAGCAACAGACTGGTGAGTGCGCGAAACATGATTTGTGGATGGGATTGTAGCCCGTCCGAGCGTCGCTGACTTGTCACTCGCTCGACGGCGAATTAGCCAACAGCCGTCGAGCCGAGATAGCTCAGTTGGTAGAGCAGCTGATTCGTAATCAGCAGGTCGTCGGTTCAAGTCCGATTCTCGGCTCCACAACCACGGGGCCCGTTGATCTCGATCGACGGGCCCCGTTCTTCCTGAGAGGACCCCCATGCATATGATGGAACCGGTCGAATTTCAGCGTGACTGCGAAGTGATCCTCATCCCCGACGGATATGCGATCACCGCGCTGGTCGGCACGCGCGGCCACATCACTCAGGTGCTGGGTGGCAACTGGACCGTGCAGCTCGACACAGGGCGCCTGGTGCGCGTCTCTGCTCGAGATGCCGATGCGCTGGGCAAGGATGTCGGAGCCTTGGAAGAGCAGTTCGAGGACGACGTCGACGTGAACCAAGAGTTCATCTGGGACCGTCTCCGCCAGTGCTACGACCCTGAAATTCCCGTAAATATCGTCGATCTCGGGCTCATCTACCGCATCGATATCCAGGAACTCTCCGAGAGCACCAAGTCCGTGCACGTGGACATGACGCTCACGGCACCGGGCTGCGGTATGGGCCAGGTGCTCGCCGATGATGTCGAGGCCACCGTCCGCGCACTGCCAGGGGTCGAGCGCGTCGAGGTCGAGATCGTGTTCGACCCGCCCTGGTCACCCGACCTCATGACCGAAGAGGCGCGACTCGAGCTCGGCATGTTCTGAGGCCGGCTGCCTGGCTCACAGCACGAACAAGACGCCAGGCCACCGCCAGACGGCCTGGAGGCGTACGAAGGGAAGGTCGGAGACGGCGACGCCGTAGTCCAGCGCGACATTGCGAACGGCGATCCGGCCACCAACCATAGGCTCGATTCGCTGGTCACGATCGAGATCCAAGCGGTCGGGATCGCCAGCGATCACCGTCTCGATCGCACCGATGCCGCCCCAGAGATCCACCCGTGTGGCCCACGGCCCCCTGCCGATCCGCTGGCGAAGCGCTGCGCGGCCCTCGAAGGGCTCGTGCTCGACCGGTCCAAACTGAACGGCCTGCCATCGCGCCCCCACCGCCCCTACGACCGACCCCGAGATCACGAAGCGATCGCGCAGCGCGACCTCCAGCCGCCCTCCGAGTGAGATCGGCAGAGCGGAGATGCCGTTGGATTGCACCACGACCTCGGCTGCCACGGTACCCCCCAGCGGGCCAAGCCGGCGCGGCTCCCCCTCGATCAGCGGAGCCAATGCATCCGCACGCCCGGCGAAGCCCATCCCATCGCCCCCCAGTCTGCGACTGACGATGCCCACGAGAGCGCCGTCCGAGTCCACAGCGGGACCACCCGAGTTCCCTGGATTGACCGGTGCCGTGAGCTGCAGCGCGACATCGCCTACTGCTGAGATGATCCCCGCAGAGACCGACCATCGCAAGGTGCCGCTCATGAACCCGGCTGGCATCAGGGCCCCGTAGGGATGGCCGTAGACCTCGACGCGATCACCGGGCTCCGGAAGCTGTTCTGCGATCGGAACAAAGGGTGCGCCCGCGAAGCCCGGGACCTCCAGAACCGCGAGATCCCGGCGTCGATCGACCCCACGTACCCGCCCGATCGAGCGGGTCCCATCGCGCATCGTGACCCTGGGGCGCCCCCCTGGGGCTACGCAGTGGTAGGCCGTGGCGATGGTCCCGAGCTCGTCGATCAGGACGCCCGCACAGCTGGCGCTGCCCTGTTCCACAAGCACCGTGGAGTCCAGCCCGGGCGGAGCAGAGAGAGCGATGTTCACCAGCCACAACATGGGACCATGCTATGCCACATCTTCCTGTCGAGGACGCTGACCTTGATTCAATTCTGGGCGTTTTACATGCTGGCGTGCACAAACCCGCCGGTGCCCGAGGCTCCCGCTCCCCGTCCCTCCGCGGGGCTCCCCGAGCCCGGCCTCGCTGCGCCCACGGACCCCCGGTATGCGGGCTCCCACATCCTGATCGCGTGGAAGGGATCGGTCGAAGCCCCCAAATCGGTAGTCCGCACAGAAGCCGAGGCCAGAGTTCTCGCCCAACGGCTTCACGACCGTGCCACCCCCGAGAACTTTGCACAGCTCGCACGAGAGAACTCGGACGGTCCCTCCGCACCCCGGGGCGGTCGCCTGGGCACCTGGCTCACGGGCACCATGGTCGACGACTTCGAGCGGGCGGTCGCATCGGTCGAGCCCGGGAGCGTAGGCCCCGTCGTCCGTACCCCATTTGGCTACCATGTCGTGCTCAGGGAGCCGGTCCAGCAGGTTCACGTCTCCCACATTCTGGTCAGCTATGCGGGCGCACTACAATCCGGCACAGAGCGTTCCCGCGATGAGGCCCTCGCCCGAGCGCAGGATCTCCGTCGCGCGTTGACCGCGGGTGAATCTTTCGAAGAGTTGGCCCGGAAAGAGAGCGATGACACATCCCGAAAGGCAGCGGGCGATCTGGGCCTGGTCGCGCGTGGTCAGATGGTTCCCGCTTTCGAGGATGCCGCTTTTTCCCTTGAAGACGGCGAACTGAGCGAGGTCATCGAGTCCCCCTACGGCTTTCACATCCTCCTGCGTCATCCCGAACCCTGACGGGAAGGCACCCGCAAACCGACCACAGAGTGGTTGATCTTCTGCGCGCGCGATGTAGGTAGAGCAGCATGCGATTGACTAGAGAGAGCCTCATCGAGGCGTACAGCACCTACGGCAAACCCGCGGAACAGTGGCGCGTCGGAGCCGAGTTCGAACGCCACCTGCTCGACCGAAACGGAATGCCCCTGCCCTACTACGGCGAGCCCGGGGTCCGATGGCTACTCATGCGCTTCGTCGAGCGCGGCTGGGAGCCCACGATGGAGGGAGAGCACCCCGTCGCCCTCTCAAAGCTCGGTGCCCGCATCACCCTCGAACCCGGTGGGCAGTTCGAGCTGTCCGGCGCCCCCTTCGACGATGTGAGTGGCGTAGATGCTGAACTCCATCAGTTCAACACCGAGGTCGACGAGATTCTCGATGGCACCGGGTATCGCCAGGTCGCCCTCGGGTTCACCCCATTTGCCCGAATCGAGGACATCCCCTGGGTGCCAAAGGGCCGCTACTCGGTCATGCGCGATCACCTCGCCGAGACCGGCGAGCTCGCCCACCACATGATGAAGGGCACCTGCGCCACCCAGGCCTCCTACGACTTCAGAGACGAGGCGGACTGTGCGCGAAAGGTGCGCCTGGCCACGCGCTTGGGCCCGCTCACCACCGCGATCTTCGCGAACTCCCCGATCGCCGAGGGCAAGCCTACGGGCTGGGCCAGCTACCGCGGCCATATCTGGACGCGGACCGACCCCCGGCGCACCGGCTTCCCCGAGGCAGCGTCCGACTTCACCTTCGAGCGCTGGGTCGACTACCTGATCGACGTCCCCATGATGTTCATCAAGCGCGACGGCGGCTACCACTGGGCCGAGGGCCGCACCTTCCGGGATTGGCTGACCGACCCCGTCGACCCCCCCACCGAACACGACTGGGACCTCCACCTCACCAGCGTCTTCCCGGAGGTTCGGATCAAACAGACCATCGAAGTGCGCGGCGCAGACTGTGTCTCGAGGCCGCTGGCCATGGCCTTCACCGCTCTCTTCGAGGGCATCTTCTACTGTGGCCAGGCCCGCGATGCCGCGGACGAACTCGCCGAAAACTACGTCCACTACGGTGAAAAAGATCAGCGCTTCGAAGTCGCCTGCCGGGATGGGCTGCGGGGCATGCACGGGGGGCGAACCCTCGCCTCGTGGGCAGAGGACCTGGTCGACATCGCCGGGTCTTCTCTCGATCGCTGTCGCCCGGGCGATCGCAAGTGGCTCGCTCCGCTGGTCCAGCTCATCTCAACTGGAGAGAGCCTGTCAGACGCCGTCATTCGCGCATTCGAGGAAGACTCGAGTCCCAACGTGCTCGCGCGTTTTCTCGCAGACGGCTAGCATCGGGGCATGTCCACTCACGAACTCGATGCCCACCGACTCCCGGGAATCGGACCGATGCGCCGTATGCGGCTGACCGAGGTGCAGATCACCACCTTGGAGCTGCTGGTCGCTGCGGACCCCGCGATCCTCGCTGCACTTCCCGGGTTCAACCGCTCGGTCGTCGACAAGGCCCTCGCGGCCGCCGTGTCGATCCTCGAGAGCACGGGGCCCGCAGGACCCGCAGGCAGCCCCCCTGAGGTCCCCGATGACTTCACTACGACGCCCACGACCGACGATCCGGAACCTCCTAAGCGCAGCAAGAAGAAGGGCGCCCGCCGCAAGCGTGGCCTCGATGCCGCTCGACGCATCGAGCACTCGCTCGAGTGGGTCCGCCGTGCGCGAGATCACGCTCGTGCCGCCACCCATATCCAGCGCAAGAGCACCCGGTTCCAGCTCAAGCGCCTCGAAAAGTTCTTGGTTGGCGCGCAACGAGAGCTCATCCGGGACGGGGTCTCCCGGGACGGCGCCGTATATCTCGACGATCTGTTGAGCCAGCTCGAGCGGCGGCTGAAGCGCTTCACCAAGTCCGAACCAAAGCGGAAGGCCCTGATCAAGATCCGCCGCAGAGCGCTTCGAGCACGGCGCTCAATCAGCGCCCGGTTCGAGTGAACCCCGCTCCAGGGCTCGATCCTGTCGCCTCTTCTCGTACATCAACAGCGCCGCTGCCACGCTGACGTTCAGCGACTCGAGCCCCCCAGAAAGCGGGATCGAGACCAGGCCATCGCAGCGCTGCTTGAGCCCTGATGAGAGACCTCGACCTTCGCCGCCCATCACGAGGGCGATCGGGCCCGAGAGATCCACCTCATCGGCCGGGCGCCCCGACATATCGGCCCCCCAGATAGGAATCCCCGCACGCTTCACCTGCTTGAGAGCCGAGTACATGCTCTCGCGAACGATCGGTACATCTTCGACCGCCCCCATGGCTACACGCTGAACAACCGGAGACAGCTGAGCCCCCCGCCGCGTGGGTAGGAATAGCCCATCGACACCGAAGCCCAGAGAGCTCCGGAGGATGGCTCCGAGGTTGTGTTCATAGGTGAGCTCGTCGCACAGAATCAGGAAGGGGCTCTGCGAAGTGATGGAGTTGAGCAGATCACCGGTCTTCCACGTCTTGGGGGGATCGACTCGAGCGATGATCCCGTTGTGAACCCGCCCATCCGCCCTGCGGTCCAGGTCTCGTCTTGGAACTGGATCGATCGCGATCCCGCGGGCACGGGCCAAGGAGACGATCTCCTCCAAGCGCCTCTCGGGCTTAGCCCTCTCGTCCACCCAGAGATGGTGGATGTCCCGTCGGTTCCGCTGGAGGCACTCCAGGATGGGATTCCGGCCCTCGAGCTGATTCTCCATGGGCCTACAGGAGCTCCGCGGCCAGCTCAGCGAGCTCGCTGCGCTCCCCCTTCCGAAGGGTGATATGCCCGCTCACTTCGCTCCGTTTGAACCGTTCTACGGTGTAGGTCAGCCCGTTCGAGAGTGCGTCCACGTATGGATTGTCGATCTGGTAGGGGTCGCCGGTCATCACGACCTTGGTCCCCTCCCCGGCCCGGGTGAGCACGGTCTTGACCTCGTGAGGGGTGAGGTTCTGGGCCTCGTCGACGATCAGGAACTGCTTGGGAATAGAGCGTCCCCGAATGTAGGTGAGTGGCTCCACCTCGATGATCTTCTGATCGATCAGGTACTGGTACTCCGGCTCGGGCGCCCGATGTCCGTTCTTTTCCTGCCGGGTGGTGAACAGCAGCTCCAGGTTGTCGAAGATCGGCTTCATCCACGGATTGAGCTTCTGCTCGATATCGCCGGGAAGGAAGCCAATATCGCGACCGAGGGGGAAGATCGGCCGGCTCACCAACATCTTGCGATAGCGGGCATCGTCGGCGACCTGCTTGAGCCCCGCAGCGATCGCCAACAGCGTCTTTCCGGTGCCCGCGATGCCGTTGATGGTGACGAGCTGCACGCTCTCGTCGAGGAGCAAGTCCAGCGCGAAGAGCTGCTCCTTGTTTCGGGCGAAGATGCCCCAGACCCCTTCCTTGTGGCGTCCGACCAGGCGCACGCGACCGCGTCGATGGTCGACCCGGGCCATGGCCGTCTTACCCGTAGACTTCTTGGCCACGAGGAGCAGGAACTGGTGCGGCATGGTGTCCTCGAACCCCGCCATCGGCAGCGAACCGTTGGCATACAGGGAGTCGATGATCGATCCGTCCACCTCTCGCTGGACCATGCCCGTGTAGTGTTCATCGCCTTCGACCTGGATGTGGGCGTTCTCGTAGTCCTCCGCGGGCACGCCGAGCGCGTCGGACTTCAGCCGCATGTTGGTGTCGCGGGTGATGAGCGTGGCGCCCTGCGGGGTCTTGAACCAACGGATGGCGGTCGCGAGGATCCGGTTGTCGGCGGAGTCCGGCCCCCAGGCCATCTCCTCCTTGCCATCCGTCGGACCATAGTCGACGCGCAGCACACCGCCGCCGTCGAGCTTGACCCCTTCCTTCAGTGAGCCCTCACTGCGCAGATCGTCGAGATAGCGGCTGACTGCGCGCGCGTTGCGACCGGTCTCGTTGACGTCCTTCTTGAATCGGTCGATCTCCTCGATGACCGACATCGGGATGATGATGTCGTGCTCGCGGAAGACGAAAATCGCGCGCGGATCGTACAGCAGAACATTGGTATCGAGCACATACGCGCGCTTCTTGCGGGGCGTCATTCAGCGGACCTCGAGGGTGAAGGAACGGCTCGTCTCGCCGTTTCGGGAGCGGCCCACGCCGAACTGGACCTCTGGGGTGCCCATATCGACGGTACCGTTGGAGTCCGAGCCCCGCCCCAGGTACACGTACAACGGACCGCCGGTTGGAGCCTGGGAGATGGCGCGGCACTCGACCTGGTTGGAGCCAGGCCTCAGCCACTTCCCTACGTCCAGGATGATGGGCTCTGCGAGGCCGGAGCGAACCGTGGTGACCAGGGTGCCGTTGATGCGGACATCGATGCTATGGCCGCTCGATTTTTCGTCATCTACGTACAGCCACCACGTGCCGGCGGGCACGGTCGCCACGGGCGGAGGGACGACTCCCGGAACCGGAGCGGTGGTGGCATGGGGGCCGGACCCGACCGGTCCGGGCGCAGGAACAGCGGGGGCCCCTGGGTCGACCGGACTGACCGTGTAGCCCGGAGCGTCGATGAACAGGTTGCCGGCGCTGTCCGCCCGCACATTCACCGAGCGCAGCTCCAGTCCGGCCAGATCACTCGGCTCGACCCGAACCTCGTTGATGTAGACGCTTCCGGCAAACGCCGTGAACAGAGAACTCAGCCACATGACCCCTCCTACGGTGAGCGCTAGGAAGCACTCGGCCCCGCGGAGTCGGGAAGATCCCGCTCCCGGCGACGCTTCTCGGACTCGGACATTCCTGGGCCGCCCAGGTCTTCATCGCCACCTTGATCTACCGCCTGGATGGCGATGAGCTTGGAGAGCCAGGGTTTGACATCCTCCATCACGAGAATCATCGGCGAGGCCACGTAGATGGTGGAGTAGGTGCCGAAGACGATCCCGAGGAACATCGCGAAGGCGAAGTTGCGGATGACCGGCCCGCCGATGATCAGGAACATCATGATCGCCATCATCGTAGTGAGCGACGTGGCCAAGGTACGCGAGAGCGTCTCGTTGATCGATGTGTTGATGAGATCCTTGGTGTCCTTGCGGCGGTACCGATCGCGGTTCTCACGGATGCGATCGTAGATGACGATCGTATCGTTGAGGGAGTACCCGACGATGGTGAGCAGCGCGCCGATCATCGGCAGGTTGAACTCCAGCTGGAGCGCCACGAAGATGCCAACGGTCACCGAGACATCGTGGAAAAGAGCCAGGATGGCGCCCGGGGCAAAGCCGATGTCGAATCGGAAGGCCACGTACAGCAGAACCAGCGCGAGGGTGGCGCCGACGCTCGTGAAGCCCTGCTTCTGCAGCTCGGCGCCAACCTTGGGTCCGACCGCGTCGATGGCGAGCACGGTGAACTCCTTGCCCCCCATGGCCTTCTCGATCTCCTTGCCGATCTCCTGGGCGAGCCCTGGAAGGGTGATGATGATCTGGTTGTCCTCCCGCCCCGACGCAACATTCGCGATGCTCATCCCGTCGAGGGCCTGCTTCACCTCATTGGGTCCAACCGGCTCGCCCGTGTAGGTGACCGTCAGTCGAGCGCCGATCTCGGCGTTGAAGTCCGTGGCCTCGATCCAGTCGTCACCGAAGGCCTTTTCGAGCTTGGACTCGACCTCGGCGCGAACCTCCTTGGAGCCGAACTCCGGATCCTGGATGCGGATCTTGAACTCGCGCTCGGCGGCGGTACCGACCTGCTGCACAGCGTCGTTGGAGACGTTGAGCTTGGCCAGCGCGCCGCGGACCTCGGAGATGTCCACATCCTCTTTGAACTGGAGGTGGATCTCGGTACCCCCGGTGAAGTCGATGCCGAAGTTCGGCCCGATGGCAAAGAAGAGCACCCAGCTCATAATCACCATGATCAGCGAGATCGCGCCCGCGCTATAGCGCATCCCGACGAAGTCGATGCTCGTATTCGAGAGCTTGTTCTTCAAGAAGTCCACGAAGGCCTCAGATGGTGATGCGAGCGCTGGAGCTGCGGGTGACGAGCTCCATGAACGTTCGGGTGACGAAGAGTGCGGTGATGAGCGTGGTCACGATGCCGATGAGCAGGGTGACGGCGAAGCCCTTGATAGGACCCGTGCCATAGGAGAACAAGACGATGCCTGCGATGGCTGTGGTGATGTTGGCATCGAGCACGGCCACCAAGCCCTTGTCGAATCCCACATCGACCGCCTTTCGGGGGTGCACGCCCAAGGCGAGCTCCTCGCGAATTCGCTCGAAGATGATGATGTTGGCGTCCACAGCCATGCCGACCGTGAGCGCGATTCCCGCGATTCCCGGGAGCGTGAGGGTGGCACCGAAGATCGCCAGCGCGGCGACGACCATGAGCACGTTGAGACAGAGCGCCACATTGGCGATGAGCCCGGCACGCCGGTACCACAGCCCCATGAACACCAGCACGACCAAGCCACCGGCCACGCTCGCGATGGAGCCGGATCGGATGGAGTCGTGCCCCAGCTGAGCGCCAACCTGGCGGACCTCACCGATGCTGACCGGAGCATCGAGCGAGCCCGTGCGCAGCACCAGTGAGAGGTTCTGGGCATCGGACACCGCGTCGAGGGAGTTGCCCATCTCGATGGACGCGCGCCCCCCACAGATGCGCTCGCGAATCGATGGAGCCGAGCGAATCTGGTTGTCGAGGAGGATAGCGAAGCGCTCCTTCACGAAGCGCGTAGTGAGGTCACAGAAGATCTGCGATCCCCGCGGCTTGAAGCTCAATGCCACATACGGGAAGTTGTTCTGATCGTAGCCGACCGAGGCGTCGTTCACGTCGTTGCCGGTGAGCACCACCTCATTCATCAGCACCAGCGGCCCTTCTCGACCTTCGCGGCTGTAGGTGATGCGCTGGAGGCCGTCGGTGGTCTCCTCGTAGTGCCAGAGCACGATCCGGTCCTCTTCGAGGCGCTTGGTCTCCCAGAGCCACTCGTTGACGAGGTTGTCGTCGAGGAACTGGTCCTCGGAGAGCGTGTCTTCGGCGGCGCCGATGATGTCTGCGAGGACCGATCGGTCCGCCTTGGGGTCGACCATCCGGAACTCGAGCACCGCCGTGGTCCCGATGGCCTCGATGGCTTCCTGCAGATCGACCGCGCCGGGTAGCTGCACATTGATCCGCCCGCCGCCCTTCTTGACGATGGACGGCTCCTTCACGCCGGTCGCATCCACCCGCTTGCGGAGCGTTTCGAGCACCTGCTCGACCGCCTCTTTCTTCACCGTGTCGACCCGGGTGTCGGTCAGGCGGAACCCGTGGCGGCCGTCATCGCCGACCTGGGCGTACAGGTAGTCGCGGTAGTTCTCCGCCATGAATGCGCGGAGTTCCTCGAGCTTGTCGTCGGCAACCGCAAACCAGATGATGGGCTCGACCTTGTCCTTCCGGACACTGTCCAGGACCAGGTTGTTGCGCGCGGCGAGTTCCTTCACCGAGCTGGCATCCCGAGCGACCTGGGAGAGGACCGCGTCATCGAGCTCGACCTGCAGTGTGAGGTCCAGGCCGCCCTGGAGATCGAGACCGAGGTTGATCGCGGTGTTGGGCAGCATGGCCAACAGCCATGGCGGCAAGGAGCTCTTGGCTGCCTCTACCGGGCCCGCCTCGGCCTCCTCGACCTCGACCTTCTCGATCAGATCGAGGGGCCCGGGCAGAGGACCGGCCTGGAGCAGCCCCACCGACAGCGTATCGGGCACCCACTGGTCCCCCGAAGAGGTGGTGATCTTCGCGGCAAGGGGCTGGAAGACGTAGGAGCCGCCCGCCGGGAACACCAGCCCGGTCATCTTGGCATCGACCGCTACGATTCCGAACGGGGCCTCCTCGGGCAACGGTCCCGAGAGTGTGGCCTGGACCCCATCGAGAGCTGTGACCGAGAGACCGAGGTCGTCGACGCCCGGCGGAACCGGAGCCCCAAACCAACCATCGAGGTTGCTTGCCCACCAACCGAGGTTGTCCGGGTCCGATTCGGAGAGCGCGCTCCACAGCTCTGGGGCCGACGTGGGCTGTTCTGGAACCGGAGGAAGTGCCTCGGGGATGGGAGCGACGCTGGTGGGCGCGTAGATCTTGGAGACGCCAGCCCGCTCGGCGACCTTCTGCACATCTACGAGGTTGGTGCCCGCGGCCAGGGTGACATGGACCTTTCCGTCCTTGGCGCGCACGCCATCGACCTTCACTCCAGCGTGCCTGAGTCGGGACTTGAGGACAGGGGCTGCCGCCTCGACATCCGATGAGTCGAACAGCACGTCGAGATCGGCCGTCTTTCGACGGGAGTCCGGAGTCTCCACAGCAGCTGCTGCCGCCGCACGCTGTGCCTCGATGTCGCCCTGCAGCGCCGTTGGAAGCAGGACGTATAGGGAACCCAGGAACAGCGCTGCAATCGCGCCGACTCGGATCCAGGTGATACCTTCCACGACCGCTCTCCTAGTTGTTTTCGCCGGGCTCGATTCGACGAGCGACGAACTTCTTCTCGAGCGTGACCCGCGTCTTGTCCGCGATCTCCATGACCACGGTCTCCGTGGCTACGCTCACGATTTTTCCGAAAATGCCGCCCTGGGTGACCACACGGTCATCCTTGGCCAGAGACGCGATCAGCGCCTCGTGGGCCGCTCTTTCCTGGTTCTGAGGCCGGATGATGAGTAGCCACATCAGGCCGAAGATCAGGACTATCGGTATGAATTGTTCAAAACCACCCACAGGGTGACCTCTCGATTGGACCAACGCGGTCGAACAGAAGCACGGCGAGGGGTGCGTCAAGCCCTCACTACAGCCGAGGGCGTTTATTGACCCGCCGCTGACAACGCCACCGGATAGGGCCCAGATGCGTGAGCACCGACGAACGAGCCCTGGACGCGTGGGACTTCCCACTGCCCGATACACACATCGCCCGCTACCCCGCAGATCGCAGGGACGGTTCGCGTCTTCTCGTGGCTCGTCGGGGTGCTGGAGTGAGTCATCATCGGTTCACCGAGCTGCCCGATCTGCTCCAACCCGGGGACAGCCTGATCGTAAACAATACGCGGGTGATGGCCGCCCGCCTGCGTGGCCACCGACGCTCCGGCGCCAAGCTCGAGCTGCTCGTGCTCTCCCCAGGGCCAGGCCCCGTGCCCTGCATGATCCGCAACGCACGCAGGCTCTCGCCAGGGGAGGTCATCGATGTCGCCGGCTCCCCCGCTACCGTCATCGGGCGGCTCCCGGACGGACTGTTCTCCGTCGACTTCGGGGATGTCGAGGAACGGATGCGCGAGCACGGGGAGCTTCCGCTGCCCCCCTACCTCGGCCGGACCGCCGAGCCGACAGATGACGAGCGCTACCAGACCATCTTCGCGGGCCCACTCGGGGCTGCCGCCGCTCCCACCGCTGGACTGCACTTCACCCCCGCCATCCTCGACGCCCTCGCAGCGAGAGAGATCGCCGTACACCCCGTCACCCTCCACGTGGGCATCGGTACCTTCCGCCCCCTGCGGCCCGAGGATGTCGAGCGCGGGACGCTGCACCCCGAGCCGTGGACGGTCCCCGAGGCGACCGCTCTCGCTCTCGAACAGACCCGGCTGCAGGGGGGACGAATCCTCGCCGTCGGCACCACATCCGCCCGCACTCTCGAGGCCGCGACCCCCAAGGGCGCCCGCTCGCCCCGGGCTGGAAGCGGTACCACCACACTCTTCCTCCGTCCAGGCAGCCCGATCAAGGCCGTCGATGGGCTCATCACCAACTTCCACCTGCCCCGAAGCAGCCTGCTCATGCTGGTGGCGGCCCTGCTGGGCAGGGAGCGCTTGCTCTCGGCCTACGCAGAAGCCGTCGACAGGGGCTACAGGTTCTATTCCTATGGCGACGCGATGCTCGTCCTTTGAGGAGACCGGGCGCTGCGGTCTCGCTCGCACCGGACGTCTCTCTCTCCCCCACGGTACCGTGGACACTCCGGCATTCATGCCCGTGGGCACCTACGGCGCGGTCCGAGGACTGACCCCCCATGAGGTCCGGGCGACGGGCGCTCAGATGGTCCTCTCCAACACCTACCACCTGTGGAATCGGCCCGGTCATCGCACGATCGAACGCCTGGGCGGCCTCCACACATTCATGGGCTGGGACGGCCCCATCCTCACCGACTCCGGCGGCTACCAGGTCTTCTCCTTGAAGAAGCACCTCAAGGTCGATGAACAGGGGGTCCGGTTCAGGCTCCCCGACAGCGGCGACCTGCGACACCTCACCCCGGAGATCGCGGTCGAGATCCAAGAGGCCCTCGGCGTCGACATCGCCATGGCCTTCGACGAGTGCATCGAGTGGCCCGCCGATCGCGAGCGGGTCGCCGCCAGCACCGCTCGAACCACCCGCTGGCTCGAGCGATGCATGAAGGCCCGAAAAATGCCCGACCGCACCGCCTTGTTCGGCATTGTTCAGGGCGGACTCTACGAAGACCTCAGGGTCGAACACGCCCAAGAGCTCCAGTCCCTCGAGGGGCTCGACGGAATCGCCATCGGGGGGCTCTCTGTTGGGGAGAATCGCGCCGATATGCTCGCTGCGACCTCCTGGGTCGTGCCTCATCTCGGCACCGACCGAGCGCGCTACCTGATGGGAGTGGGCCACCCCCACGACATCCTCGATGCAGTCCTGCTCGGGGTAGACCTCTTCGACTGCGTGCTCCCCACCCGGCTCGGGCGACACGGCATGGTCTATACCTGGCAGGGGCGACGCAATCTCAAGAACGCACGCTACGCCGAGGACCCGCTCCCCCTCGATCCTACAGACCCCGACAGCCCCGCGGCCAGCTACTCCCGAGCCTACCTCAAGCACCTCTTGAAGGCTGGCGATATGCTATGTTCGCGGCTGCTTTCAGCCCACAATGTTCACTTCTATCAGGCCTTGATGTCCCGCGCACGGGAGGCCATCCAGAGCGGAGATGCTGCGGCACTCCAGCAGCTCTCGGCGGACGCCGCCCGCGCTTCAGCCCTCGCCGAGGACTGATCTTCAGGTCGCTTCGAAGAGTGCCGGCTCGACCTGCTGCAGAGCGTGGTAGGCGACCACCGCGGCCGCGTTCGACAGGTTCAGGGATCGGACCCGGCCCTTCATGGGGATGGTCCACGCTCCCCGCGCATCCACTTCCTCCTGGGGCAAGCCTCGGGTCTCACAGCCGAACACCAGCACATCGCCCCGACGGTAGCGCGGCGTGGTGTAGGGACCCTGCCCCCGAGAAGAGTACAGGTGGACCGTTCGGCCTTCGGACCAGCGCCAGAAGTCCTCGGCGCTGGCGTGCTCCTGAAGATCGACATGCTTCCAGTAGTCGAGGCCCGCCCTCCGGACCGCCTTCTCGCTCAGAGAGAAAGCGATCGGGTGCACCACATGCAACCGAGCCCCGATCCCCAGACAGAGCCGCCCCACATTCCCCGTGTTGGGGGGGATCTCGGGTTGGTAGAGCACGATGTGGAGCACTGGATCAGTCGGCGCGGCCATAGGCATCCTCCAGCCTCTCGATGTCATCCTCACCCAAGTAGTCGCCGAGCTGGACCTCGATCAAGATCAGCGGCGCATCCGTGTCGTTCTGGAGCCGGTGAGCGATGCCACAGGGGATGTCGACGTGCTGCCCGACCTGCAGGGTCGTCTCGACCTCTCCGACCACAACCGCCCCGGCCCCGCTGACCACGACCCAGTGTTCGTCGCGGTGGGCATGACGCTGGAGCGAGAGCCGCTCCCCGGGGCGTACGACGATGCGCTTCACCTGGAAGCCATCGCCGCGATCGACGACCCGGAACTCGCCCCACGGCCGCGCACTGATGGGGTGAGCTCGGACCTCCAGCCGGTCGCCGAGCTCTGCCACCAGGGGCTTGAGCCCGTCGGATGCGGCGCGTGTGGTGACGAGCATCGCGTCCGGGGTGCCGACCACGACCAGGTCCGACACATCTTTTACGCCTACCAACACGCCCTCTCCGTGCACATAGCACCCTCGCGAGCCGATCTGGATGGCGTCTCCGACCAGGGCATTGCCGTCCTCCCCTGCTGCGCGCTCCCAGAGGGCCTCGAAGCAGCCCAGGTCCGCCCAGCCCATCGACACCGGCACCACCGCCGCTCGCCGGGTCTTCTCCATGATGGCCACATCGAGGGGCAGGGAGGGACAGCTCGCCCAGGAGTCCGGGTCCATCCGACTGCAGGGCCCTTCTTCGCGGGCCCCGTCCACCGCTCTCCGCGCAGACTCGAGCACCTGTGGAGCGAATGCGGCGAACTCCTCGAGCAGCACCTCGGGGCGGAACAGGAAGATCCCTGCGTTCCACAGGAAGCCGCGACGCAGATACCCCTCTGCGGTGGGAAGATCGGGCTTCTCCTCGAAGCTCGACACATCCCGCCAGTCCCCGCGCCCCTCCCCGGGCTCGATATAGCCGTAGCCCGTGGATGGACGGTCCGGATGCACACCGAACACGACGATACGCCCCTCGTCCACCGCAGACAGCCCCATCTGAACGGCCGAGTGGAAGGCCTCGGTATCTTCGATGTGGTGGTCCGCCGGTAACAACAGCACCGCAGCACCCGGCATACGGCGGCAGACCTCGATCGCCGCTGCACACGCCGCCGCAGCCGTGTTCCGACCCTCGGGTTCGCAGAGCAGGGTGATCTTCCGGCCCGCTTTCTCGACGGACTCCGCGAGCAGAAAGCGCTGGGAATCCGCCCCGACCAGCACCGGATCTCCCCAGTGTTCACACCGCTGAAGCGTGTCTTCGAGCAAGGTCTGATCGGACACCAGCGGCAGCAGCTGCTTGGGGCGAGCACGGCGGGAGAGCGGCCAGAGTCGAGACCCCGCCCCTCCACAGAGCACGACGGGAACGACCGGAATTTCGGAACAAGGGGCCAATGGACCTCCGGGAGCGGCCGTAATGATGCGCGAGGAGCGCGGCAACGCGTTGCAGCCCTCCTGTCTTCGCGGCTAGACGAACGTGTCACCAATGTGCAGCGACACATGAGAGGAACCCGAATGCCAACGGCGCTCATCACGGGGATCACCGGCCAGGATGGTTCCTGGCTCGCCGATCTCCTGCTCGAACGGGGCTACGAGGTTCACGGCACCGTGCGTCGAGCCTCCACCGACAACACCGAGCGGATCGCCCACTGCCTCGACCGGGTCCACCTGCACTGGGCGGATATGACCGACGCCGACTCCCTCACTCGGGTCGTGATGGAGGTCCAGCCCGACGAGGTCTACAACCTCGCCGCCCAGTCTCATGTCGCCGTGAGCTTCGATCTGCCGGTCTACACTGCGGATGTCGTCGCGCTGGGCACCGTGCGGCTGCTGGATGCGGTGCGAATCCACTGCCCTGGCGCTCGCTTCTACCAGGCCAGCACCTCGGAGATCTTCGGCAACGCCGGCGCCCCTCAGAACGAGCAGACCCCGCTCCACCCGCGCAATCCCTACGCCGCTGCCAAGGCCTACGCCTTCCACATCACCCGCAACTACCGCGACGCATGGGGAATGCACATCAGCAACGGCATCCTGTTCAATCACGAGTCCGAGCGCCGCGGCGAGAACTTCGTCACCCGCAAGATCACCCGCGCAGTCGGCAGGATCGCGGTGGGAACCCAGACGGAGCTCCACCTCGGCAACCTCGACGCGCGACGCGACTGGGGCCACGCCGAGGACTACGTCGAGGCCATGTGGCGCATGCTCCAGCAACCCCGTGGTGCGGACCTCGTCATCGCCACCGGCACCTCGCACTCAGTCCGGGATTTCTGCGAGCAGGCCTTCGATGTCGCAGGCTTGCAGTGGGAAGATCACGTCCGGATCGACCCCCGCTTCATCCGGCCCGCAGATGTCGACGACCTCGTGGGGGACGCGAGCCTCGCCCGCACCGAGCTCGGATGGTCGCCGTCGATCGATTTCAGCGGTCTGGTCCGCCGCATGGTCGAACACGATATCGCTCTGGCACGAGCTGAGGCTCGACCTTGCACCTAAGCCCCGTAGGGGGGATGCTTGCTTCCCTTCAAGCCGAAGGCCTCTCGTGACCACCGAGCCCCAAGCCCTCAAATACGGTGACTACTCGCCCACCAAGCTCCTCGCGACCGGGGCCTCCGCTCAGGTCTGGCTGGCAGAGGGGCCGGGGGGCGAGGTCGCGCTCAAGATCACCCACAGCGACAAGCACCGCGAGGCCCTGCTCAAAGAAATCCACGTGCTCTCCCTGGGAGATCACGAGCGGATCGTAAAGCTCCTGGCGCACGATCCCCAGGGCAAGTGGATCGCTCTCGAGCGTGTGCGTGGCGAGATCATGGACGAGTGGTCCAAGGATCAGTCTCCGGAGGCCATCGTCCGCATCGCCTACGAGCTGCTCGAGGCGCTCGAGCATTTGCACGCCCACGGGGTCGTGCACGGCGATCTCAAGCCCTCCAATGTCATCGTCGACCTCGATGGGCATGCCCGTCTGCTCGACCTCGGGATCGCCACCTTGCCTGGAGAAGAAGCGGCCGGTTTCAAGGGCACCCTCGGCTATGCCGCCCCAGAGCTCCTCCGCGGAGAGATCCCCACCACCGCGACCGATATCTACGGACTGGGTGCGCTGCTCTACACCTGCCTCACCGGGCGCACTCCCTTCGTCGCCCCGGACCCCGCAGCGCTCACCTACCTGCCGCTGGTCAGCCTGCCCCCACCGCCCGCTACCTTCCGCCCCGACGTTCCGGCCAGCCTCAATCAGCTGCTCCTGGCCCTGCTCGCCCGCGACCCCAGCCGCCGCCCTTCGGATCTCAAGCGGGTTCAAGAAGCCCTGGGGCGCACCATGTCCCGGCTCGCCGAGCCCATCCTCGGCATGCTCCCCGAGCGCGAAGATCTGCGCAGAGCGGTCGTCGGAGCCGCCGATGGAGAGGCCCGGGTCGCCATCATCTACGGCCCTCCGGGCTCGGGGCGTCGCACCCTCATCGGCGAGGCCGTCGAGTATGCCCGCCGCGAGGGCCTGCCCTATCTAAAGTCCGGAGACCTCAAGAAAGCCGTCGCCCAGCTGCGCAAGTCCTCTCGGCCCTGCGTCATGGTCCACCGCGCCCAACACAAGGGGGCCCAGCAGCTCGCCCGCCTCATCCTGGCGGAGCACCTCCCCTGCCTGCTCCTGCTCCACTCCGACCGGCCCATGCCCACCCTGTCCAAGCTCGGCGGTATCCAGCTCACCCCTTCGCCCCTCAGTCTCAAGGACAGCGTACAGCTCGTCCGGATCCACGGATCAGACCCCCAGCTCGCCGAAAAATGGTGGCGCGAGAGCCTCGGGCTGCCGGTCGCCGTCCTCGGACACATCCTCGCTCACCGGCGGAAGGTGAACGAGCTCCCCTTCGACCCCTCAGAAGTGCCCCCAGAGTCCCGGCGAATCCTCACCGCCCTCGAAGGCGGGGAGCCCGTCTCGGTGGCCGAGCTCGCCCTGCGCGCCAAGATGAACGAGCACGTGCTGCTCGATCACTGCGAGGTCCTGTTCGCCCAAGGGCTCGCGCGGTCCGCTTCAGATGGACACGCAATCGTCGCCACCCCCACCGGAGGCTCCACTTGACCACGACCAGCAGCGGGCTCTTTCAGCCTGTCCCCCGAGAGCTGGTGATTCGCGACCTGCTCGATCGATCCCGCCGACGGTTCGATCAGATGCACGACGACGCGATCTCCGAGATGCTCGAAGACGCCGTCTACAACGAGCGAAAGCGCCTCGAGCGCGACAAACCCACAGAGGGCGAGCTCGACCGGCTCGATGCGCTCACCAACGCCCTGGTCCACGGCAAGCGCGCTGACTGGACCCAGCACGGGCTCGCTCTGGTCCGCGCCTGGAGCGACGAGATCCACGGCCGGTTCAGCCAACGCGCGTATCGGGCCGCGACCCGCGTGCTCCCCAGCGCGCTCACGGGCATCCTCACAGCGCGCCCGAGCAAGCTCCCCAACTGGGGCGGGCTCGAATCCCGGATCAAGGTCCGGGGCAATGTCGAGCAGCTCTCCAAGCTCGCCGAGGAAGCCACCCTCATCCTCGCCCCCACCCACGTCTCGAATATGGACAGCCCGCTCATCGGCTACGCGCTGTACCAGGCCGGCCTGCCTCCGTTCGTGTACGGCGCCGGACTCAACCTGTTCACCAATCCCGTCATGGGCTGGTGGATGAGCCGCCTCGGCGCCTACACCGTCGACCGCCGCAAGAAGTCCCAGCTCTACAAAGAGGTGCTCAAGGACTACTCCGTGCGCTGCCTCACCACCCGGCACCACAGCCTGTTCTTCCCCGGCGGCACCCGCGGGCGGTCCGGCGCCATCGAGACCAAGCTCAAGAAGGGGCTGCTCGGCACCAGCATCGTCGCCTGGCAGGAGATGCTCCAGGCCAAGCGCCCAGACTCCGATGTCTATGTGGTCCCGCTCACCCTCTCCTACCAGCTCGTGCTCGAGGCCAACACCCTCATCGAGGACCACCTCGCCGAGTCGGGTAAGCAGCGGTACATCATCACCGACGACGAGTTCGCCCAGCCGCGAAAGCTCTACCAGTTCGCCAGCCGCATGATGGAGCTCGACGCCAGCATCGTCTGCCACTTCGGCGACCCCCTCGACTGCCTCGGAAACCCCGTCTCGTACGACCCCGAAGAGCGCCGTGCCCAGTCCGAGAGGCGCCGCCGCTACGTCACCGACACCGATGGAGCGGTCGAGCTGGACGGTCAACGCGACCGCATCTACACCAATCGACTCGCCGAAGCCCTGGTCGAAGCCTATCCGCGCTACTCCCACGCCATGGTCACCCATGTCGCCGCCTTCGCGGGCTGGGAGTGTCTCGCCGAGGCCATCGGCACCCACGACCCCTTCCGGCTGATCCGGGTGCCCATCGGCAAGCGCACCCTCCCGCGCACGGTGTTCCTCGAGAAGCTCCGCAGCGTCGTAGATGGCGTGCGAAAGGGGGCCGCCGAGGGCCGCTGGAACGCAGACCTCCCCGACAGCGCCGAGGGCGTGCTCGCCGCCGCCCTGGACCGATTCGCCCGCTACCATCGCAGTCACGCCCTCGAAGAGCGCGGGGCCTCCATCGTGGTCCAGGATCCGCGGCTGTGCTTCTACTACCGAAACCGGCTCGCGTTCGCCGCAGAGGAGCTCTCATGAAGGTCGGAATCCTGGGAGGGGGGAGCTGGGGTCAGGCGCTGGCCCGCCTGGTCATCGCCGCCGGGCACGAGCCCCTCATCGCGTACCGTGACAAGCGGCCTCCAAATATGCTCAAGAGCACCAAGGATGTGGCCAGCGTGCCCACCCTGTGCGATCTGCTCTTCGTCACCACCTCGGCCAACGAGGTCCGCCAAGCCATCCAGAGCACCCGCCCCCACCCCGGCAACCGCATCATCGTCGCGGGTCGAGGCCTGGAGCCCGCCACTGGCAAGTGGCTCTCCGATGTCGTCCAGGAAGAGTGCGATGCGGTGCGGGTCGGTGCCTTGGCTGGCCCCGCCCCCGTCAGCGAGATCCTCAACGGGGGCCTCTGTGCCGGGGTCATCGCCAGCCCCTACGCCGACGTCCGCAAGCTCGCCACACAAGCCCTGCACAGCTCGCGCTACCGGGTCTACGAGTCCGATGACCTGGCCGGAGTTCAGCTCGCCGGGGCCATCGTGCCGGTGCTCGCGACCATGGTCGGCCTGTCTTCCCAGCTGCGCGGGTCCGGTGTGGGCATGCACGCCATGGTGCTCGCGCGGGGCCTCGCCGAAGCCGCCCGCCTGGCCGTAGAGATGGGCGGAGACGGCGCGACCTTCGCAGGTCTCGCCGGCGTCGGGGATCTGGTCGCAGCCCAGTCCCGCAGGGATCATCCCAACTTCAAGGCCGGTGTGGCCTTGGCCAAGGGCAAGCGCGCCGGTGGCCCGCTGGCCATCGCACGGGCGCTGAACGACCGGGCCACCGAGCTCGGCGTCGATATGCCGCTCACCGCTGCCCTCGTCCGCATCTACGATGGCGAGCACCCTCTCGAGGCCGTGCAGCGCCTGATGGGGCGCCAGGCCTCTCGGGAGTAGGCGCTCAGCCGCGCTCGAAGACCAGCACGAAGTTGTTGGCCGGCATCGCGATCCGCTCGGTGAGCGCGAGACTATTGGCGAGTCCGAGCGCTTCCAGGTCGGCCATATCGCGCACTCCGTAGCGGGGGTCCAGGGACTTCAGCCAGCCCTCGAAGCGGGTATTGCTGGGCGCGGTCTGTTCGCCGTCGATGCGGTAGGGCCCATAGGTCAGGAGCCTGCCCCCAGCTGAGAGCACGCGCCCGGCCCCGGCGAACAGAGCCTCGGAGCACTCCCACGGGCTGATGTGGACCATATTGATGCACACCACCGCGTCAACCGGGGCGGGCCAGTCCTCGTCGAGCACGGACAGCTGGCGCGGTGCAGCCAACCGCTCTGGGCCCTCGGTCCGCCAGGCCGCGATGCTCGCCACCGCCTCGGGGTCGGGGTCGGTCGGGATCCAATGGAGGTCGAGCTTCTGCGTAAAATACAGCGCGTGCTCTCCGGTGCCTGCGGCGATCTCCAGCACCCGGGATCCGGGCGCGATCCGGGGGCGCAACACCTCGAGCAAGGGCTCGCGATTTCGGGCGACGGCAGGGGCACTCTTTCGCATGGGCGGGTCCTGTGGATCGCGTTTTCACGCTGGGTTCATCTGACCGCCCTATAGTCCGCGCACGGGAGGCCCATGCTCGACGGGATCTATTGGCCCGGCCTGGTGGCCGTCATCGCGCTCTACCTCGCGGTCTTTGCTGTCGGGGTGTGGGCCGGCAAGCAATCCAAGGGCGACGCATCCGCCGAGGAGCTGCTGCTCGCCGGCCGCAGCATCCCGCTATGGGTCGGCCTGCTCACCATGACCGCCACCTGGGTCGGCGGCGGGTATATCAACGGCACCGCCTCCACCACCTACAGCTCTGGGCTCATGTGGGGGTCCCAGGCCGGGCTGGGCTACGCCGCGGCGCTGCTCGTCGGTGGGCTGTTCTACGCTCGGCGCATGCGAAGAGCGGGCTACACCACGCTCATCGACCCGCTCCAGGAGCGCTATGGCGACATCGCTGCCGCGATCCTCATGGTGCCCGCCGTCGTCGCGGAGCTGTTCTGGAGCGCGGCGATCCTCGTGGCGCTGGGCACCACCTTCGGCGTGGTCCTGGGGATCACCGATGTCACCACCGCCATCCTGATCAGCTCCTCGGTCGCGGTGATCTATACGGTGCTCGGGGGGCTGCGGGCCGTCGCCTACACCGATGTGTTGCAGATGTTCCTGATCATCGGGGGCCTGCTCCTGGCCGTGCCCTTCGTCGTGTCCGCGGCCGGTGGAATCACAGCCCTGCCACTGGGCACCGTGGTCCCCTCCAGCCCCTACGAGGCGGCCTCTTATGGCGACTACTTCATCCTCCTGATGCTGGGCGGGATTCCCTGGAATGTGTACTTCCAGCGCGTGCTCTCCGCACGGGACGAGGAGGCCGCCGCCAAGCTCTCCATCGGGGCGGGGATCCTCTGCGCGCTCATGGCGATCCCCCCCGTGCTGCTCGGCCTCTCTGCCCAGTCGCTGGACTGGAGCGCGCTGCTCGCGGGCACCGGGATCGACGCTGCCGCCCTCACCGCGCGCTGGGCGACCGATGCTTCGGATGTACTGCCCTACCTCATGCGCTACGCCGTGCCTCAGTGGGTCGGCGTGATCGGGCTCGGGGCGGTGTCTGCTGCGGTCATGTCCTCGGTCGACAGCTCCATCCTCTCCGGGGCTTCTCTGGTGGCCTGGAATGGCTACCGGCAGCTCGTCGATCCCGAGATCAGCGGCGAGTCGATGACCCGCCTGGTGCGCGTGTTGATCGTCGTGCTCGGGATCGCGGCTACGGCGATCGGGCTGCGTGTCCAGAGCATCGGCAGCCTGTGGTACCTGTGCGGAGACATCGTCTACTGCGTGCTCTTTCCCCAGCTCACCTTGGCGCTCTTCGACCCGCGGGCCAATCGCAGCGGTGCGCTCGCAGCGCTGGCGGTCGGGGTGGTCGTTCGGCTGAGCGGCGGAGTAGAGGTACTCTCCATCCCGGCCTACTTTCCGTGGCCGGAGTTCGGGGGCTTCGACTTCCCGTTCCGGACCCTGGCCATGCTCACCACCCTGGTCACCGCCTTGGTCGTCTCCCGCCTCACCGCAACCCTCGATCCACCCCGACCCATGAGGACAGCATGAGCGAGTACAGTCCCGCCCGACGCGCCGCAGCATGGGGCGTCCACGCCTACACCGCCCTGGGGCTGCCCCTCAACCTGCTCGGCGCCTGGGCCCTGTTCGAGCGCGACGCCCGCCTGTTTTTTCTGGCCCAGGTCGCGGCGATCTTCGTCGACGCCACCGACGGGGCCATGGCGCGCGCGGTCGACGTCAAGGCCGTGGTCCCGGACTTCTCCGGGCGCCGCCTCGACGATATCATCGACTTCATCACCTTCGCCTTCATGCCCGCCCTCGCGCTCCCCCTGCTGGGCCTGGTCCCAGAATCCTGGGCCTGGTTCAGCGCAGTCCCGGTCCTCGCCAGCGGCTACGGGTTCTGCCAGGAGCGCGCCAAGACCGAGCAGAGCTTCGTCGGCTTCCCTTCCTACTGGAATATCGTCATCCTCTACCTATATGTGCTCGGCGCCTCACCCCAGGTCACCGTCGGCGTACTCTCCCTGCTCGCCGTCCTCGTCTTCGTGCCCATCCACTACGTCTACCCGACCCGCACGCTCATGCTCCGGAAGCTCACCTTGGGCCTGGGGTGCGTGTGGGCGGCCATGCTCACCTTCGTCTGCTGGGACGTGACCCACCCCTGGGCCGTACCCGTCACCTGGGCATCCCTGTTCTACATGGTCTACTACCTCGGCATCTCTGCCGCGAATCACCTGCAGATGACGCGCTCGTCTCGGGTATGATGCTCGTGTACGGAGGATGACGGATTGATGGAGCCCCTGGAGGGCGCCAACCGCAACCGTGTTGGCCGATACCACCTGGTAGAGCGGCTCGCTGTGGGCGGCATGGCGGAGGTGTTCCTCGCTTGCGAGCGAGGCACGCATGCCCTCGATCGCCTGCTCGTGATCAAGCGCATTCTCCCTCATCTTGCGGACAACGAAGAGTTCGTCCGCATGTTCATGACCGAGGCCCGGTTGGCCGCTCGGATCAACCACCCCAACGTCGTACAGATCTACGAGCTGGGCGAGGCCGGGGGCTTCCCCTTCATCGCCATGGAGTACGTGACCGGCTCCACGCTCAAGGAGCTGACCAAGGCCGCGCGCAAAGCCGAGACCCGGCTGCCCCTGTTCATGGCCGTCGATCTCATGATCCAGGCCTGCGCTGGGGCCCACGCCGCCCACGATCTCACCGCCCCCGACGGCACCAAGATCAACCTCGTGCACCGCGACTTGTCTCCACACAACCTCATGGTCACCGACGACGCCCTGGTGAAGCTGCTCGACTTCGGCATCGCCAAGGCCGAGCGCGGCATGGACCACACCCGCACCGGCATGCTCAAGGGCAAGGTCTCCTACATGTCCCCGGAGCAGTGCAAGCAGCTCAAGCTCGACCGTCGCTCCGACATCTACGCCCTCGGCATCGTCTTCTGGGAGCTCCTCGCCGGCCACAAGATGTTCTTCGGCATGAGCGAGCTCGCCACCATGCAGGCCATCGTCACCGGCGACCTCAAGAATGTGCGCGACGAGCGGCCCGATATCCCCGATGCCCTGCTCGAGGTCATCAACACCGCGATGCAGTCCAAGCCGGAGGATCGCTACCCCACGGCGGATGCGATGCGCCGCGCGCTCGTCGAAGCCGCCGACGAGTGCGGAATCCTCATCGAGAAGGACAAGTCCTGCCGCTTCGTGCGCACCCTGCTCGGCGAGGTCCACGAGGCGCGGCGTCAGCACGTCACCACCGCCCTCGAAAAAACCCTGGTTACCCTCAGCCGAGTCGAGCCGCCCTCTACCGAAGACATGATGGCGAAGTCCGCCACCGAGACCTCGGTCGGGCCGATGCACACCTCGATCTCCAGCTCCAACTCCACCCGCAACCTCACCCAGGCCACCGTCGCCACCTCTGCGGCGAGCGCCTCTGCTGGCATGTTGTTCGGGGTGGGCAGCACCATGGTGCTGTTCGTCGCGGCGGGGATCATCCTCATGTACGCCCTCGGAATGGGCATCTTCGCCGTCGACCCGGCAGCGCCGGAGCCCATCATCGTGCCCGACGGCCCCCCCGTGCGCGTGATCCTCGCCCCCACCGTCAGCGGCAAGACCCTGCTCGACGACCTCGAGCCCCTGCGGATCTACCTGCAGAAGAAGGTCGATCGCCCCGTGCTGTTCTCGGTCTCCGACTCCTACGAGGACGCCTCCACCCAGATCCTCAATGGTCAGGTCCACTACGGGCTACTCCCCTACAACACCCTGATGACCACCCTCTCCCAGGACAAGACCCTCGAGGTCGTCGCTCACGAGGTCATCGACGGCAGCGAAGCGAGCGACGGGTATCTGGTCGTGGCTCGCACCACCGACGCCGCCACCGTCCAGGACCTCATCGGGTCCACCATCTGCTATACCGATCGCCTCTCCTCTACCGGCTACAAGCTGCCACGGCGCTACCTCCGCCGGATCGGCATCGAGCCCGACACCGACTTCAAGCCCCACTTCTCCGGCAACCACCAGCAGGTCCTGCGCGATGTGATCGACGGCACCTGCGAGATCGGCGGCACCTACGCGGGCAACTACAGCACCGCCACCCAGGCCGGAATCCCCGTCGCCCGGCTGCGCATCCTGGTCCCCCTCACCGGCAGTACCCCCCACGATGGCTGGGTCGCAAGCCACGACGCCGACCCGGAGATCACCAAGAAATTCGCCAAGGCGCTGCTTGCTTTCAACCCCATGCGGGACATCCACAAGGAGAGGCTGGGCGAAAAGAAGCGCGTCACGGGCTACGTGGTACCCGAGCCCGAGTGGCTCGTTCCCGATCCGGAGGAGCCGTCCCCCTGATTGTCCTCATCGCCAGCGCCATGGCTGCACCGCCGTTCGAGGTCGGTCCACTCGAGCCCGTGCCGGCCGTCCCCACCGCAGTCGCCATCGCCGACGGCGAGCTGGTGCTCACCTCCGAGCAGGGCGTGTACGTGCGATCGGATCAAGGCTGGGTCGATGCGGGGCTTCCCGGAGCCCGATCGATCTTCATCGAGCCCGCCGGCAGCTTCCTGCTCTGTGGAGAAAAGGGGGTCACCCGGTACAGCCTCGACGAGGAGGTCCTCACCGATCAGCCCTGCAAGGACATCGTAGTCGCGGGCGATGCACTCTGGGCGCTCGATGATGACGGGGTCTTCGATGTCTCCACCCTCGAGCGGGTCGAGCTGGACGGGCCCGTCGATGCACTGGGCGGCGGGGCCCAGTCCGCCTGGCTATCCGGTAACTCCCTGGTGGTCGGCGATACCAAGCGCCTCGTCTTCCCCGGGGCCACCGATGTCGCCCAGGTGCCTCAACCCTCCGATCTTCAGTGGGTGCTCGTCCATCCCCAGCGCAGCCTGGTGGGTCTGCTCGGCGAGACCGGACTCGAGTCCGCCTGGCCCCAACCCCTGGGGGCCACCAGTGTCGCAGTGGGCGACCTGGGCAACGATGGAACGCTGGATATCGTGCTCGCCGGCCCCGACGGGTGGATGCCCCTCACCCTCGGCGCGGCAACCCCTCCGCCCGCGCCAAGACCCCTCGCCGTGCCCGCCGCCGAGCCCACCCACTCCTTCACCCCGCCTCCGCCAAGGATGTGGAAGCGTCCCGAGACCGCCTCCATCCTCGGCCTGCGCATGCCGCGCTTCGCCGGCCTCGATCCCGACCCGGACTACGACTCGATCTTCGTCGGCGGCTTCGGGCTCGCGGTCGGCAGCGCTCTCGGCCCCAGCCAGATCGCCGTGGGCTTCTCACCCGCTGCGGTGGGCGGGGTCGAGCGCGGCGGCAAGCGGATCCGCTCCTACTTCGGAGCCGACAGCGCCCCGCTCTTCGCCTGGGTCGGCGACACCGGGGGCATCCACCTGGCCATGGCCACGGGCGGCTTCTCCATCGGCAGCGACCGACTCCGGGCCGGCCCCTTCGCCTCGATCGGGCTGCTCGGGGCCGGGGCCGGTCTGCGGGCTGTGTTCACCCCCTTCGAGAGCCGGGCCGGCAAGCTCACCGGCTTCGAGGGCCGGCTCACCTGGTTCGCTCCTCAGGCCGGGCACGCCTCGCTCTACTACGTCAGCGCCTTCCCCCTCGGTCGGCGCTATGGCCCGCCCAGCTCCCGGGCCACGCGGTCTTCTGCCTGCGACCGGTTCGGCTTTGCCCTCGGCGCAGCGGGTGGCGTCTCCTCCACCGCCCTGGCTTGGGAGTTCGTGGGCCGCGATGATGCCTACCAGTTCAGCGGCTCCCCCGCCTTCGCTCTGTCCTGCGAGAGTGGAAGCAAGTCCAGCGGCTGGCATATCGGCGGCGAGACTGCGCCCTTCTTCTTCTACCGGGTGCCCACCACCGATGGCGGAGCCGACCGGCGGCTGCGCCAGATGGGTACCATCACCCTCGGCCTCTACGCCGGCGGGAACAAGCTGCGCGTCGGGCCCATCGCCACCGCGGGGATCTGGCAGCTCGGCGGTGGAGTCCGGGCCGTCCTCACCCCCATCATCACCAAGGGCAAGGTACACCACGGCATCGAGCTCCGCGCGCTCGCCTTGTTCCCCTCCGCCCCGTCCGGTCAGGGCATGGTGCTCTACCACGTGTGGTTCGACCCCAAGGCAACCCAAAAACATCCCGAAGAATCGGACGAATCTTGATCGAACCCCTGGTAAAGCACCCCGCCATCCGCGGCGATCGGCTGGTGTTCGTGAGCGAAGACGACCTGTGGATGACCGACCCCGACGGGGGGCTCGCCCGGCGGCTCACCAACGGCACCGGCCGCATGAGCACCCCGCGAATCTCTCGGGATGGCCGGCAGATCGCCGTGTCCGGCACCGAGCTCGGCACCCGGGATCTGTACACCCTCGACATCGACGGCGGGCCGCTCACCCGGCGCACCTGGCTCGGCGCCCAGATCCGGGTCTGCGGCTACGACCCCCTCGACCAGATCGTCTTCGCTTCCAACGCCGCCCAGTGGTTCTCCCGCAACCACCAGCTGTATCGGATCGGCTCCAAGCACGGGAACCCCGTCCCGCTTTGGCTCGGTCCCGCCGTCTCCATCGCATGGGGACCCGACGGAGAGCGCCTGCTCGGCCGGCACTCCACCGACCTGGCTCGCTGGCGGCGCTATCGGGGCGGTCGCATCGGGCGGTTGTGGTTCGACTCGGGCGCAGGCGACTTCACCCTGCTGCCGGACTTCGGCGGCGACACCACCGATCCCATGCTCGCCCAAGGTCGGGTCTACTTCCTCTCGGACACCACCGGTGAGGCCAACCTCCACAGCTGCCTCCCAGACGGCACTGATCTCGCCCAACACACCCACCACCACGGCTTCGCTGCGCGCTCGGCCCACTGTGATGGCCGCAGCATCGTCTACACCCTCGGTGGAGATCTGTGGCTATACGAGCTCGACAGCGCCACCTCCCGCAAGCTCGTTCTGCGCACCCACAGCCAGCGCACCCGCACTCAGCCACGCTTTCCATCCGCCCGCCCTCATCTACAGTCCTATGCGCTGCATCCCCAGGGCCACTCCATCGCCCTGTGCGTCCGCGGGAAACCCTTCGTGGGCGGCCTCTGGGAGGGTCCCCTCCTCCAGCTCGGCGCCCCCCAGGGGGTCCACCACCGCCTCGCCAGCTTCCTCGCCGACGGGGAGAGGATGGTCTGGGCTTCGGATGCCGGGGGGGAAGAGCACCTCGAGCTCTACGATCTCTCCACCCGGACTATCCGGGTGCTTCCCGCCGCAATCGGCCGTGCCCGCCACATCTCCGTCGGGCCCGGCGAGCTCATCGCCGTCACCAACCACGCCGCCGAGCTCCACCTCGTCGATCTGCTGACCGACCAGGTCGTGCGCCTCGATCACAGCCACACCGGCCGGATCACCGGCGCCAGCTTCTCGCCCGATGGGCGCTGGCTGAGCTGGTCCTGCCCCACCTCCACCGGCAAGCTCTCCCGGATCCGGCTCGCCTCCGTCCACGACCTCGACGCCATCGAGATCACCGACCTCACCCCCGGGGACTTCCACGACCACAGCCCCGACTTCGACCCCCTCGGACGCTTCCTCTACTTCCTCTCCGACCGCGAGCTCGACCCCCACCACGACTCCGTTCGCTTCGACTACGGCTTCCCCAAGGGCAGCCGCCCCTATCTCATCCCCCTCGATGCTCAGAGCCCGAGCCCATTTCGGCCCGCTCCCCGCGGCCTCGGCAAGTCCAAGCCCCCCAAGGCGCCCGAGCGTCTCCACATCGACCTCGACGGGATCGCCGCCCGGGTCGTGCGCTTCCCCATCTCCGATGGCATCTACACCGCCATTCGCGGGCTCCCATCCGGACGGGTCCTGCTCTCCCGCAGCCCCCTCGTCTCCGCCACCCTCAAGCGCTGGAACCGCGCCGGTCCTCCCACCGCCTTCGGCTCCCTCCTGCTCTGGGACTTCGATCGATACGAGCTCTCCACCGTGCACTCCAAGCTCACCAGCTTCACCCTCGACCACCCACGGGCCACCGTCGCCATCCGCTCGGGCAACGACCTGCGCGTCTTCCCCGCCGATCCGGACAAGGGAGTCCGCACCGAGCTCAAGAAGCTCGCCCCCCGCCCCACCACCCGCAAGGGCCGGTGGATCGATCTGGCCCGGGTCCGGCTCACCGTCGATCCCCCCTCCGAGTGGGCCCAGATGCTCGACGAGTCCTGGAGGTTGATGCGGGACCACTTCTGGGTCGAGGATATGGGTGCCGCCGACTGGGACCAGGTACGCGAACAGTACCGCGCCCTCGTCCCCCGGGTGTCCGTGCGCAGCGAGCTCTCGGACCTGATCTGGTGCATGCATGGCGAGCTCGGCACCAGCCACGCCTACGAGATCGGGGGCGAGTATCGGGGCGAGGCGGTGCGCCGGATCGGTCGGCTCGGGGCCGACTGCAGCTGGGATGGAGAGGCCTGGGTCATCGACCGCATCCACACCGGCGACCCGGGGCACCCCACCCGCAGCTCCCCCCTCTCGGTTCCCGGTGTCAACGCCCGCCCTGGGACCCGCATCCACTCGGTCAATGGGGTCGGCGTGAGCGAGTCCCCCCCTCTTGGGGCACTCCTGGTCGGATATGCGAACCGGCCCGTGATCCTCGAGCTCTCAGAGCCCAACCAGCCGATTCGTGCCGTCGAGGTGTATCCCTCCGCCGATGATGCCGGAGCGCGCTACCGCACCTGGGTGAATACAAACCGCACTCGGGTCCACGAAGCCACCCATGGTCGGGCCGGCTACCTCCACATCCCCAATATGGGGCCCACCGGGTTCGCCGACTTCCACCGGGACTTCCTCTCCGAGTCCGCCCACGACGCCCTGCTCGTCGATGTACGCTTCAACACCGGCGGGCATATCAGCCAGCTCCTGCTCGGGCAGCTCATGCAGCGCCGTCTTGCCTACACCACCTCCCGGCACTTCCGTCCCACCCCCTACCCCCGCGCCTCGGTGCTCGGGCCCATGGTCTGCCTCACCAACGAGCTCGCCGGCTCCGACGGGGACATCTTCTCCGCCCACTGGAAGGCCCTCGGCCTCGGCCCCCTGGTCGGCACGCGCACCTGGGGGGGGATCATCGGCATCTCCCCGCAGAACCGCCTCGTGGATGGCACCCTCACCACCCAGCCCGAGTATGCCAACTGGTTTGGGGATGGGAGCGGCTACGGGGTCGAAAATCGCGGCGTCGATCCCGATATCGAGGTCCCGATCACCCCGATGGACCACGCAGCCGGCCGGGACCCTCAGCTCAGCCGGGGGATCGAGCTGCTCTGGGAAGCCATCGAGCGCGACCGGCCGGAGCTGCCTCGGTTCGAGCAGGTGGAGCGGTAGTTGCGGGGACGGGGGCCATGATTCTCATGCTGCTCGCCGTTGCGCCGGCATCGCCCCCGCGGCTGCTGCCGGACAGATTCGAGTCGATGGTCGAGGCGCCATGGGGACGGGCAACCAAGCGCACGCTCTACGGGCTCTGCTTCGCCCAGACGACGCGGATCGGTCGGGTGGTCGCGCAGGAGTCCTTCCTGCAGGAGTTCACGCGGGAGTCCGGCGAGGTGTACTCGAAGCGCCCCTACACGCGGGTCACGCTCGAGACGGAGGCCGAGCTGCGCGGCGAACCGGGGCAGAGCTTCCAGCTGATTGTAGAAGGTGGCACGATCAACAGGATCGACTTCCCCGTCCCTCCGGAGTTCGGGAACACCGAGGTGGGCGCGAAATATCTCGTTGGCTACAACCCGATCGTCAGCCCGAAGCATGTGCATCACCCATGGCCACAGGGCTCGCCGGTCGTCGCAGCGGTCGTGTTCCTGCGCAAGGAGTTGGACCTCGACCGGGCGGGTTTCGATGCCCTCTGTGAGTCCGTGGACTTCACCACTCCGTGAAGGGTCGCCCAGCGCCCGGGACGGGAGAGCGGATTCAGCTCAGCTACGACTCCCGTGGTCTCATGGACACGGTTCGGCTGCTGGATTTCTCCCGTCGTGGGCTCGAACATCTCCGTTCATGCACACCATCCGGCTTGCGATCTGCATGGTTTGCGAGCTGCATGGTCTGCGAACCATCGAGCCCGATCAGCGCTGGAGCTGCTCGAGCACCTGCTCGATCTTCACCATCCGCTCGACCCGCTCTCGCGCGGTCTCGAGGCTCCTGTTCCCGAACAGCGCCCGATGCTCCTCATAGTACGCTGCGATCTCGGCATCCGAAGCTTGCTGGTCCTGGATGAGATCCTGGACCTCGTCCACGCTCATGGTGCTGAGCAGCGCGTCCGATTCGCGAAGCATCTCGAGGGCCTGGTCGCGGTCGAGCTCCGGTCGAGCATAGGCCACATTGGCCAGCCGGCGTCGGGTATCCGGATCGATTGGCTGTGAGACGGGCACCGGATCGGGCTCCGGTCCGCCAAGCGCCCACAAAACCGCACCCGTCGCCGTCGCGCCCAGGAACCCAGCCCACAGTAGCAGACCTCGCCGCTTCATGGCTCCCATTCCTCAGGTTGACCGCTCACAGCGCTCGAATTTCCTGACCTCTCGTTGACTCGGCCCAGATCCAACCTTCGCCGATCCTTCTCGTCGGGTTGCTCCTCTCGGATTTGGACGCCGGCTC
>Ga0316208_1000132_pt1 | contig 106059 bp, 95 predicted proteins | sample 3monopyrite_MG_FD_204944 | JGI IMG/M metagenome (GOLD analysis project Ga0316208, IMG submission 204944) | Microbial mat bacterial communities from mineral coupon in-situ incubated in ocean water Damariscotta River, Maine, United States -... | ecosystem: Environmental > Aquatic > Marine >... | reverse complement strand
AAGACGTCTATTGTCCTGACAATACAGACAAACCTCAAGCAAACATTACCATTCGCAAAGAGGACAAATTATGAATAAATTCTCTGTGCTTAATACAGTGTTAATGTTGATTACGGCATTATTATTCACAGCTTGCAGCGAACAAACACAATCGCCCATAACCAATAATGCTGAAAAAATTTCAGCTCAAATAACTACCGTTGCATTACAAAAAATCGATGAAACTTATAGCACCAGCGGCACACTTATCGCCGATAATCGCATTGATATCGCTTCGCGTATGACAGGCTACATTCGCCAACTCAACGTCGATGAAGGAGACTTAGTAAAAAATGGGCAATTGCTGTTAACCATAGACCCTACCGAAATTCGCGCACAGCTGGCAGAAGCAAAAGCTCGCCTATCACAGAGCAAAGCTCGATTAAGAGAAGCCAAAGCTGACCAGGAGCGTTATCGCACGCTGTTTAAACAAAAAATGATCGCGGTCACGCGCCTGCGCAGCTCGGAACTCAACTACCAGCTTGCCAGCGAAGAAAGCATCGCCGCACAGGCAACACTCGATCGTATAGCGGTTCAATTAGACTATGCAAAAATCAAATCACCGGTCAACGGCATTGTCGTCAAACGACATAAACAACGTGGCGACATTGCCACGCCCGGCACACCTTTGTTAACGATAGAAAATCCAGAAAATATCGTTGTTCGCTCATTCATCAAAGAACAGCACATCGGTCACGTACAAGTAGGTAGCCTCGCAAACATCTCGATAGATGCGATTAATACAAATGTAACAGCACAAATAAGCAGCATCATTCCATCAGGCGACCCGGCCACTCACAGCTATCAGGTCAAACTGACACTAAAAGACACGACCAACATTCGCACCGGCATGTTTGCCCGCGTAGATTTCAACATGGGACAACGTAGCGGCATTTTAATACCCGCATCAGCAATCATCCGTCGCTCCGACATGAACGGCATTTACATTGTTGATGCAGACGAAATTGCTCATTACCGATTAATCAGAACAGGAAAATTGTTTGGTGAAAACATTGAAGTACTTTCCGGTCTGCGCCGAGGTGACAGAATAATCATATCCAGCACGAGACCCATTCATACTGGCATCAAAATTTCTGAACCAACAAGTAAACCAATCAAATGAGCGAAAAGCTCAATATAGCCGGCCGCCTCGGTAAAATATCGATGGGCACGTACATCACGCCTGTTGTTAGCATGCTGATTTTTTTAATGGGTTTGTTAGCACTGCAGATAACACCACGCGAAGAGAATCCACAGATTGATGTGCCAGCAGCTGATATTTTTGTACAAATGCCAGGTGCGACGCCCGAAGAAATTCTCAACCTGGTTGTACGTCCGCTGGAAATGATTCTCAATGAAATGCCAGGCGTTGATCACACTTACGGTATGGCCGCCAACTCAATGGCTATCGTCAGCGTGCAATTTGATGTGGGCAGCAACAAGGAAGAGAGCCTCGTTAAACTCTACGATAGAATCATGCACAACATTGATCGTATTCCTGAAGGGGCTAGCCAACCCTTAATCAAGCCCACCGATGTTGATGACGTGCCTATTCTCGCGATCACTTTCTCCAGCGATCAGTACAGTGATATTGAACTCAAACGCATTGCCGAAAGAGTAAAAGAGCAGCTAACGCCATTAGCCGGAATTTCCGTTGCAGACATTATTGGAGGTCGAAATCGCACAGTAACCGTACAAATTGATCCGACTCGATTAGTCAGCCGTAACCTGCCTCTCAATCAACTTTACAAAATGCTGCAAACAGCCAATCTCGATTTACCAATCGGCTCAACAGTCAATCAAAATCTGGATAAACCGATCCGCCTGTATGGTGCACTCGAAACACTTGATGATATCGGTAACATTGTCGTTGCTGTCTATGGCAATCGTCCGGTTTACCTGCGTGATGTTGCCGATATCATCGATGGCGGCAATGAAATCGAACAATTACATCGCATTGCTTACGGCCCTGCTTCACCTGACTTCAAAAACAGACAAGGTGAACCGGAACAAACGGCCGTCACACTGACGCTGGCAAAAAAGCGTGGCGCCAATGCTGTGATTACCACTCAAACTGCTCTCGATAAACTCACCTCCTTAGAGGGTGATTTCATCCCTGACAACATAACAATAACCATCACCCGAGATTCTGGAAAACAGGCTGATAGCGCCGTAAATTATCTTATCGAACATCTTGCCGTTGCCATCGCATCTGTCATTGTCATCTTGTTGTTATTTCTTGGTTGGCGCGAAGCAGCGATTGTAACGATGAACATTCCCCTGATTTTATTCATCGTGCTTGCCATCGGTTTTCTTGCTGATCAAACTATCAATCGCATCACACTTTTTTCACTGATTCTGGCATTAGGACTATTGGTCGATGATGCCATTGTGGTGATAGAAAACATTCACCGCCATCTCAGCAAAGGCGTTAACAAACTCGCCGGCAAAGCCAACATCATCATTCACGCTACCAATGAAACAGGCAACCCAACCATAATAGCTACCATCGCTGTTATTTTAGCCTTTTTACCCATGGCTTTCGTCACGGGAATGATGGGGCCCTATATGGGACCGATTCCATTCAACACCCCGGTTGCCATGTTCGCTTCGCTGATTATTGCCTACATGCTAACACCGTGGATAGCAAAACGCTGGCTACCCTGTGAAATAAAAACACCCAACTCTGCAACTAGCGAACAGAGTGAAAACCACACTCAAAACAATGATTGGTTACATCGCAGCTATCTGCGTTTTGCAAAACCATTAATTGACAGTCGCAAACAGCGCAACATTTTCTGGATCATCGTCACGCTGTTGTTTGTTGCCGCAATGTGGCAACCCATCTGGCAATTCGTTCGTCCCAGCGGTATAAATGGTCCTGCCACGGCCGGAACAGTAGAGCTAAAAATGCTGCCAAAAGGAAATGCCAACACCTTTAACATCACTATTGATATGCCCGAGGGTACACCGCTGGTCAACACCGATGCCGTCGCCAGAGACATCGGCAATGTCCTGCGTCGCGAGCCAATGATGCGTGACTATGAAACTTTTGTTGGCATGGCAGGCCCTGCAGACTTCAATGGCATGCTACGCGGCGCAACCAACAAAGGCGGCCCTCACGTCGCAGAAATTCGTGTCAATTTGATTAACAAACATAAACGCGACATCAAGTCCGAGGCCATTGTGCTCGCCCTGCGCGACAATCTTGCACCGGTCTACCAGAACCATCCGCAAGCCAATATAAAGCTAGTCGAGGACCCACCCGGCCCGCCGGTGCGTGCCACCCTACTTGCTGAACTCTATGGCCCGGACTACCAAACAACTCAAAAACTGGGTGCTAAAATACGCGCTGAATTTGCACAGAGCTGGGACATCACTGACATTGATGATTCAATCGGTGAAGATCAAATTGAATACCACATTTCCATTAACAAAGAAAAAGCGGCGCTGGCCGGTATCGATACCGAACAGATAGCAACGCTGTTACGTGACTTCGTCGCCGGCTTTGATATTGGCACGTTGCACTCAAACAGCGAACGTAATCCAGTACGCATTAATGTGCGTCTACCACAACATCTGCGCATTGCTCCACGCGACATGGATCGTCTCTTTGTTAGCAATGCCAGCGGCCAACAAATCCCCGTTTCAGCGTTAGCATCCGTCGAAGAAGTCATCGCCAGAAAACCCATTTACACCAAAGATGGTCAGGCTGTTGTTTATATTTCTGGTGAACCAAAAACAGGCTCACAAGTTTACCCCCTACTCGAACTGGATCAGGCCCTCGATGGAAAAGAACTGCTGCCCAACATTGAAATAAAAACAGGTGGCCTACGCTTCACGCGCACTATTCCTGATGCAGCCTTTGACTATAAATTACTGTGGGACGGAGAAATGCGATTAACGCTTGATGTGTTTCGCGATCTTGGTGCCGCCTTTATTGTCGGATTAATTTTGATCTATGTTTTACTGGTCGCCTACTACAATAGTTTTACTTTGCCCCTCATCGTCATGGGTGCGATACCGTTAACCATGATTGGTATTTTTCCCGGCCACATGATCACTGGACAGCCGTTCACCGCCACATCAATGATTGGCATGATTGCACTGGCTGGTATCGTAGTACGAAACTCCTTGCTACTCATTGATTTTATCCTTGACCGTCGCCATCACGGCGCATCGGTCAGAAACGCTGTGCTTGAGGCTGGCGCAGTTCGCGCACGACCAATTCTACTTACCGCGTTGGCAGTCATTGCCGGCACCTCCATTATGATTAAAGATCCAGTATTTGGTGGACTAGGCGTCTCAATGGCCTTTGGCACATTCGCCTCAACACTGCTGACTCTTTTTGTCATTCCGCTCGTCTACTATCTGTGGCAACGTCATCACGATAAGACGGTCGCTCATTGAAAACACATACAAGGAAATTACAAATGAACTCTGAAAGACTAGTACGCATTATCGCCGGCAGTTTTATTCTGCTGTCACTTTACTTGGCAAGCAACTATAACAATATACCTCTGTTCGAATCAGCCAACTGGCTCTGGTTTACCATTTTTGTCGGTGCCAACCTTTTGCAATCCGGCATTACTCGCTGGTGCCTGTTGGAAAAAATTCTTCACAAACTTGGCATTCGCAGCGGCTGTGTCGATAACAGTAATACTCTATCGAACATATAACTGCCAAGGAGTATGCCATGATCGTACGCCAGCTTTTAGATCCTGAAACCAGCACCTACACCTATTTTTTGGCAGACATTGATAGCAAGGAAGCATTACTTATCGACCCCGTCATTGGCCAAATGGAGCGTGATCTGAAATTACTTTCTGAAATGGATTGTACTCTGCTTTATTCTCTGGACACCCACGTTCATGCCGATCACATTACCGCCAGCGGTTCGTTACGCAAGCAGACACATTGCAAAACAGGTGTATCCCGGCACGCTGGGGTCGGCTGCGCCGATTTAGCTTTGAAAGAAGGTGATGTCTTGAAACTCGGCCAATCAGAAATAAAAGTTCTCGAAACGCCCGGACACACGCCTACCTGTTTAAGCTTTATTACTGAAGGTCACATCTTTAGCGGTGATTCATTGCTCATCCGCGGCTGCGGTCGAACTGACTTTCAAGACGGTGATGCCAGCCAACTGTATGACTCCATCACTAAAAAATTATTCACCTTCGAAGATGAAACATTACTCTGCCCAGGTCATGACTACCACGGCATGACAGTCTCAACCATCGGCGAAGAAAAACGCTTCAACCCACGCCTGAAATTTAATCGCACCGCATTTATACAGTTTATGAACTCATTAAACCTGCCTAACCCACAAAATATTCAACAAGCATTACCCGCTAACATGGCTTGCGGTGAAATTCAAAAATCATGACACTATGACTCTGGTTCGCCGTGCCATTGTTCACCTATGGTCTAGGCTTGCTCATCAAAGAAGCCATTGCGACCAGCTTGTGGATTGTCGCCATTATTAGCCTGATCGGCGGCGCACTGGGCGCATGGGTGGGAACGTGGATTTCTGATTGGATTCAGCAAACCCTGTTTGCCGTATTACCATTACTGGTCGCAGTGTAGATGGCGCAAATCCGCCTGCCCAAACACAGCATTGATAAACCTTGTAACTATGGTCTGGCGATATTAGTTGGTCTCTTGCTTGGCATCATTACCAGCCTACTTGGTGTCGGCGGGGGATTTTTAATGATACCCGCTCTGTTGTTGCCGGGCATTTCAAACATGCCTTCAGCATGGGTCTTGCCGTATTAGGCATTGCCATGCTTAGCCAACTGATAGCTAATCTAATCTGATTTTTCCTCTGGAAGGTAATCTTGCCAGGGAAAGTTTGCATCGCCAAACACTAGAAAATCAGGGTTCAACAACGAATCTTTGGTGTTGTAACGCAGCGGACTCATATCGAGTTGGGTCAAATAACCACCAGCTTCTTCAACTACACATTGTGCCGCGGCCGTATCCCACTCAGAGGTCAAACCCAACCGCGCATAAATATCAGCCTTGCCCTCTGCCACTAAACAGGATTTCAGGGAACTGCCCATCGAAATCAATTCATGCGGCCCAACCTTGGCAAGAAATTGCTGCATCCGTTCACTGCCATGAGATCGACTGCCAGCAATAATCATCTGCTTTGCATCAACCGAGCGCACAGACATTTTGACTGCCTCCTGCCCTGGCTCCTGTCGATAAGCCCCCTGGCCACGACTAGCTGAATAGGTTAATCCCGTCACCGGCACTACAATCACACCCAGCACCGATTCGCCGCCATCAATCAAAGCAATATTAACGGTGAACTCACCGTTACGTTTAATAAATTCGCGTGTGCCATCGAGTGGATCAACCAACCAGTAGCGCTGCCACGAGCTACGCTCAACAAAAGAAATTTTTGCCGACTCTTCGGATAAAACGGGGATCTCGGGTGTCATTTTATTTAAGCCCGCAACAATCGTGTTATGCGCGGCAAGGTCGGCCTCAGTCAAAGGTGTGCGATCATCTTTTTGCTCGACACTGAACCCCGAATCATAAATCTCGAGTATTTTATCTGCGGCCTGACGAGAAATATCGATCACCTCTTGCAGATAATTACTGTAATCATTTTTAGCTGTCATATAAAAATACCTGTCTATTTATTTCGTTTATTCGCTAGCAAATCCCGAACAAGATAAAGTGCGGTAATACTGCGCGCTTCGCTACAATCCTGCCTGCTTAGCAGCTCATCAATGTTATTTATTGGCCACGGGATCACTTCTATTTCTTCCGGCTCATCCCCTGTTAATTTTTCGGGGTAAAGATCTTCAGCTAGAATAATATGCGTTTCGTGGCCGAAATAACCCGGTGCCAATGTCACCGTTTTAAGATGACGTAATTGTTTAGCACCAAAACCAATCTCTTCCTTTAATTCCCGGTTCGCCGCAACCAGCATATCTTCACCCTGCTCGATACGTCCTTTTGGTAACGCCAGTTCATAGCGATGCACACCCGCTGCGTATTCATTAATCAACAACACCGTATCGTTATCTTGCATCGGCACTACAAGCACTGCGCCAGCCGAACTGCTGCGCAACCGCTCAAATTGAACCTGTATCCCATTGCTGAATTTGAGGTCCAGCTGCTCGACATGGAACAGCCGCGTTTTGGCAACGGTTTGGCTATTAAGAATCTGAGGTTTATCGCGCATCAGAAAATTTACTGTTGATTCAAGTTTAGGACTGTATCATTGCTGCTAACATAGTGGAAACTCCAAATATAGAAGATAACAATGATCAATTGGGACAATATCGACACCGTGCTGCTCGACATGGATGGCACGCTGCTCGATCTAAATTATGACAACCAATTCTGGCAACAGCAGTTGCCACAACGTTTCGCCGAAAAACACAGCATATCAATTGATGCAGCGAAAAAGACATTATTCGAGCAGTTCAAAAACCTCGAAGGCACCATTAACTGGTACTGCATCGACTACTGGACGCAAACACTGAACATGGACATTGCGCTGCTAAAAGCTGAAACCGCGCACCTGATCGCCATCCATCCTCATGTTATTGATTTTCTGAGTGCTGTTCGCAACTTCGGCAAACGCGCGATACTCGTAACCAATGCCCATCAAAAAACACTGGCGTTGAAACTCGAACAAACACAACTCGATGGCTATTTAGATGCGGTGGTCTGCGCACACGATTTGAAACTACCAAAGGAAAACCCAGACTTCTGGGCGCTATTGCAAACCGTGGAGACGTTTAAGTCACAACGCACCTTACTCGTGGATGACAATTTATCCGTGTTGCGCAGCGCCCGTAACTACGGCATATCCTATTTATTGGCAGTACAAAACCCGGATAGCTGCGGCCCAGAAAAAAATACTGAAGAATTTGAAGCCATCAGCAGTTTCAAAGACATCATTCCCACTTAACACCTCACACAGTTCCCCAGGTTTTATAACGTTTCTTACAATACTTCAGCAATGACTCATAACCATCAAAAAACAAATCGAAACCGTCTTCAGCCGATTCATCAAATTCGCAAAAATCATTGCTATACTCGCGACATACCTGAGGTCGCGTCTCATAAATTCCACAGCGCCCGCCAGGCTGAAGGTGAGTACACTTATTGTTGATTAACAAAAACCAGCCATCGTCATCTTTATAGACCTGAATATTTTCATGTGAGATCTGCCACAGCAAATGATCAAAATCGTGTTTTGAGCGCGGTGTAGAAAGTTGCTCAGTGGTATACGTGCAGCACTTTGAATTTGTACAAAAACTACACTTGTTTTCCGATGTCATTTCTTCTGCTTTGATCGGGATGATTTTTGTCATCTCATTAGTTACTCTGCTAATTGTTCTAAATAAAAGCTGACGATTATAACGAGAAAAAAATCATTTCATAGCCACCAAATCAATCTATTTCTCAGCCCAGCGCAGCATCCACCGCTCGGCGATCCAGCTTAGGCGCCATCATTTCGATAAAAGAATAAAGAAAACCACGCATATGCATCCCACGGCGTAAACCAATTCGAGTGGTGCAGGGCTCAAACAAGTGGCTAGCATCAACCATTCGCAAACTGGGATCACGCTCCTCGTCATAGGCCATGCTCGCCATCAGGCCTATGCCTAATCCAATTTCGACATAGGTTTTAATCACATCCGCATCAATTGCAGACAGCACAACATTAGGACGCAAGCCGGCACGCTCAAAAGCATCATTAATTTTTATACGTCCAGCAAAGGACAGGTCATAGGTCACAATTGGATATTCCGCAATTTTTTCCAGCGTCAAAGGGTCTTCACGCAAAATGGGCAAGCCTGGCGGCGCTACCACACAATGATTCCACTGATAGCAGGGTAAGATGACCAAATCCTCATAGAGCTCCATGCCTTCAGTGGCAATAGCAATGTCAGCAACACCGGACGCAGCCAATTGCGCGATTTGTGATGGATTGCCCTGATGAATATGCAAACGAATATGCGGATAAGCTTCTGTGAATTTTTTAATCACCGTGGGCAAGGCATAACGCGCCTGGGTATGAGTCGTAGCAATAGATAAGCTGCCATGAGCGTCATGCGTGTACTCATAACCAATTTGCTTGAGATTTTCGAGCTCACGCAGTACACGTTCAGCAGTGGCTAACACCGCACGCCCTGACTGGGTCATGCCGATCAGACGTTTACCGTTGCGTTCAAAAATTTGAACATTGAGCTCTATCTCCAACTGCTTGATCTGATTGCTTATTCCAGGCTGAGCAGTGTGAAGCACCTTAGCCGCTGCGGAAATATTTAAACCGCAGCGGACAATTTCACGCAGATATTTTAACTGTTGTATATTCATTAGTTTTCCCAGAAACTATATACAAAAAAAATATATAAATATAATGTATCATTATTTTTAGTGATATAGAATAACTGGTATATTGACCCCATACTAAACTAGGTTATAGCTGAGAATAGCGGCAATTATAATTTTATGGCTAGGCTCACTAAGCTGCACCTGTAACAAATATACGGCTACGGCTCTCATACCTTTTTGCGATTTTATTATTAACGCACAAGATACGCAGACCGATACCCTAATCAAGCTCTGTGTGAAACAGAAAACAGCACGGCCATCTTTAGTATAGTATGCCCTACGTTACACGACCCAATGGGACTGCGGCTCACAACTGAGCGCATAGAATGGCCAACACAAAGGTTATTTATTAATTTAGAACAAAGAGTTACAGATCTAATTCTGTACAAAGCGTTGGAGAAAAAAATGATTAACGAGCAAATCCTGATCGATAAAGAAGAACTGGACCGTTACGAAGAATCGGTACAGTCTTTTCTAGACAATGAAATCGATGCAGAGCGCTTCCAATCAATGCGCTTGCAACAAGGCATCTACGGTCAGCGTCAGGAAGGTGTCAATATGGTTCGTATCAAACTGCCGGGCGGCAAGCTCAATCCCGAGCAGGCAGAAAGCATCGCCGACATCCTCGAACATCAATCACAGCACGATGTCGCACACATCACCACACGTCAGGCAATTCAGGTTCATTACATTCCTCTGGGAGAAACGCCAACAGCGATTCGCCGTTTAGCCGATTCCAATCTGACATCCCGCGAGGCCTGTAATAACACAGTTCGTAATATGTCTGCCTGTGCTCTGTCTGGTGTTTGCCCTAGTGAGCATACTGACATCGTTCCGTTCCTTGAAAGTGCCGTCAGTCATTTTTTGCGTCATCCACTGACTCAGCATCTGCCACGCAAATTCAAAATCAGCTTCTCCGGTTGCGAAACCGATTGCGCCCAAGGCATGATTCACGATATCGGTGTGGTCGCAGTTAAAAAAGACGGTCAATTCGGTTTCAAAATCCTTGCCGGTGGTGGCCTCGGTCACAAACCGCGCGAAGCCATTACCGTCGAAGAATTCATTGAAGAGAAAGATCTGCTCGCCAGCATGGAAGCCATCATCTCCCTGCATAACCGTTTTTCTGATCGCAAACGCCGCGCTAAATCGCGCATTAAATTTCTTGTCGACAAATTTGGTGCAGAGGGCTTTGTCGAAAAATACAAAGAAGAGCTGGAACGTACACTAACCGCTTTAGCCGACACCCCAACTTACAGTGGTAAATGGCATGAAGATTCAACACCCATGAACTGTAACCCTGGCGCACCGCGTGAAGTAATCACGCAGAAACAGGCGGGATTCAATGTACTACCAATACGTTTACCCATTGGTGATATCACAGTACCGCAGCTGCGCGGTATCGCGGCAATCATGAACGAGCAAGGACTTTCTGATTTACGCACTACTCAGGATCAAAACTTCATCATCGTCGGCGTGCCTGACAATAAAATTGAAACTATCAAAACCGCGCTAGGCAAATTAGAGCTCGGACTGCCGAGCATAGGCGATGATGTCGTCGCCTGCCCTGGCACCTCAACTTGCCGTCTCGGTATTACCTCTTCAAAAATACTCGGCGCCAAACTCAGTGGTAGCAATAACGATCTGCGTGTTCGTGTCAGCGGCTGTCATAACGGTTGCGCGCAACCCGAGAGCGGTGACATCGGCATTTACGGCGAAGGCAAACGTCTGCATGGCAAACTGATTCCACATTACCGTATGTACATCGGTGGCGACGGACGTGGCAATGGAGGACTTGCATTCAAGAGCTTAACTATTCCTTCAGCGCGCATCGAAACTGCGGTCACCCGTCTCCAGGAAAATTTCAGCGAACAACGCAGCAATAGCGAGAGCTTCGTCAACTGGAGCCAAAACAAAGGCAAAGACTATTTTGCTGAGCTGCTATCTGATCTCTCCAAAGTTACAGAGGATGATATGACCAGCGTTGCCAGTGATCACGGTGACGAGGCTGCATTTAAGGTACTACAACTCGGTGGTGGCGAATGCGCCGGTGCTGCGCAAGAAACTGTAGCGGCTAATTTCGCCGAAGCGGCTAACGAGCGTAACTACCGCAACGCCTTCATGATGCAGCGCAAATATACTGAATCAATGGAATGTGCTACTGAATCATTGCGCCTGATTGGCAATTCATTATTATTTCTGGCGGGCAACAAACCCATAGACGATTTGAATGAAATTAGCCAAAGTATTACAAGCACATCCACTGACAGCAGCAACATCGGACTTTCTTTGAGCAACTTCATCAAGACGCTCAAAGAACTAGAAGAAAACTTTGATCTCGAAAACTATCAAGCACTATCAGCGAACATTGATCTATGGACACATGAAGCTGCATCCGAATGTCAGAACATCGATAAGCAGCTTGATCTAAGTGGCTCTGTACCAAAGCTCAGCGCAGCCAATCAGCCCGATGCTGATGCAGACATCGACCTAACTTCATTTGGCTGCCCATTACACTACATTAAGGCACGTAATAGTCTGCGTAGCGTCAACAGCGGTGAGGTGGTAAATTTTCTATTCGCTTCAAATGATTCTGCTCAGGAAGCCTCATCCAGCCTGACAAATGATGGCCATGAAGTCATCGATATTAAACCAAAGGGTGATGCCACTCGCGTCACTATTAAGAAAGCGAGTTAAAATTAACGCCATAAAAAAACCTGAATGCATAGAAGCGTGCTCGGCAGCTTATCTTCCAAACACGCTTTTATGCTTCTTCCAACGCATCATTTGATTGTTTTATCGGCAGACGAATTTCCCCGACACTGACAACCTGATTACGCCCACCCTCTTTAGCACAATACATCGCACGATCCGTTTCGCCGACTAAATACTCTCCGCCAATCAACATTGAGTGCTCATCAAGACTAGAATTAAATGTTGCCAAGCCAATGGAGATTGTCACTTGAAAATGACTGCCCTCAGGCGTTTCAAAATGATGGTTTTCAATGGAAGCCCTTACACGTTCGGCTACTTCCAAAGCCTCAGCCTCACCCGTTTTAGACAATAACGCAGCAAACTCTTCGCCACCATAACGCGACAACACATCACTGCCGCGCAGCTGCGCACGTGTCAATGCAGCCACTTCCATCAACACATAATCACCCACTTGATGGCCATAGTTATCATTAACACGCTTGAAAAAATCCACATCGAGTAAAAGACAGGTTAACAACACATCAGAACGCTTGGCATCTTCGATTTCTTCTTTCAAGCGTTGATCGAAAAAGCGCCGATTATTGATCGCCGTCAAGGTATCGGTAAGTCCAAGACGTTTCAAACGCTCCAGGTTAGTCGCATTTTCAAGACATACCGCAAACACCGCAGCAAAGTGCTCAAAAAAATCTGTGCGCACGCCCTTCATAAAACGTTCAACAGAAAAACTGCCAATATTCAATGTGCCTATCAGTCGACCATGACGAACCAAAGGCAATAACATAATGCTTGCCGGCGCCTTCTTTTTACAAGGAAACAGTACGTTGTGTTTTTTTCTACGATAAGGCCCCAGCAAAGGAAATAATGAAATCTGCCGCAGAGAATCGAGACTATCCTTATCAGTCGCAAACATCAGCGATGGGTAATCAGCGAGCTCAACACCTTCTTCAGAAAGAATGCGCTGTACTTCATACTCAGGATCTAGCAACAGTAACGTGACTAAATCCCAGTTAAACCCGGATCGTTCAGGAAACAACACCGCGACAATCAGCTCAAACAAAGAGTCCGTGCCAATCAGCGTTAATTCAAGCGCACGAAAACGGCGCAACTTTCGCTCATTACAACGCGCTTGCTCAAGCACGTCATCCAGCTTATAGCGTAAAACATTACGCTGTTCATCATTCATCACAGGCAACCCTTCCGCCTAAGCATAATGAATCTGGATATTTCCCCAAATTTATTTCTAATATCAATTCCAGAACAACTCATCAAAATAGCATCCATGCGCCAAGAATAACATAATCTAAATCGCTCATATGGGCATGTTAAACCGCTCCATCAAATAACACAGGCAGTCCTGGCGGATAATCTGTACATCTCGTGTCAACAAAGCGGGCATGACCGTTTTCTTTAAACGTATCTCATTATTAGCGTACTCAAAAAATTGCTCACCCACATCAAGACCATGCTCATCCATCACATCTAGTCTTACGCGGTTTACACTTTTAGCTCTAGCCAACACCGTGTGTACCGGCAACTCCATGAAATTCATCCTGTCCAGATCCTGCAAAAAACAAATATCCGTAACCTCGTTTTCAAATCCAAAACTAAACTGCGCGGGCACTTTAACAATCGCAACGGTATGAAATAGATCAATGTCTCCGTCTGGCACTGGATGATCAGAAATAGATGAAAGATTCAAACAGGCATGCAAAAAATCAGTCGCATGTTCAACACCACGTGTGTACCCCGGCTGACCACATTCCAAAGTGACCGCCGGACATATTCGCCCGAAAGCCTCACTCTGCACACCCTGGGGGTTAATAAAATATACAACGGTACGACTAAACAGCGTCGCAAGTTGAAAAAATTGAGGATCGAGCCAGTTAATACAGGCATAGTGAGGATTTAAACCGGTCGAATTATGAATATCAACGCTCGCAAATACGTCTCTTGTACGCATCGCCTCCAGTACCTCTTGCATCATGGCATGTTCAGGCGTATCGCCACCATTCCAGACACGATTATAGTCTGACTGCCCATCAAGACGCCGCATACTGTATCGGGCCGCCGAAATGTTCCCTATAAAAATAGACAATGAACGAGGCAATGTCTTCCCTTGATAGATCTTCAATAGTGCTTTTATCGCATGCCAACCGGTATCTTCATTACCATGTAATAATACTGAAACAAAAAGCGGCTGCTGACGCCGGCCAGGCAAATGAATTAACGTTGGTCCATCCAGATGACAATGCAGATCAGCCGCGTCCAGATCAAGAAGCCCGCCCGGCATCTCATCAAGAGTAGTCAACATAGGCTATCCAGCCTCGTATTGAAGACTCTCTCTGCCAACAAATTCATAACGTCCATTGATGCACAGGAGAAGCAGATTTCTGTCGTTCGAGATAGGCCGATATTAACTGTGACATGGAAGCATTATGTTTTTCCACATAGGCACGCTGCCACCCTGCGCCATTCATACCACTGCGGACACGGCCTTCGATGATTTCAAGATTCTCGTTGATATCATCCAGGCAGATATCCATGCGCTCCAGCCCCTTTCTCGCCAATGGTAATAATTCACCTAAAAACAACTCCTTTAGAGGCACAGTACGACCATCAAGCCACGCTATGCTAGCGCGCATGCCCAGGCGAGCCGCTTTGTAAAAATTTTCACGTGCAGTGACAAAACTTATCAACGATTCAGGTGGACACTCGTCATGAGCCAAAGCAGTCACCAAACCATAAAACAGCGCCGCATTGGCAATGCTGTCTGCGACACTAGGGCCAGCCGGCACAACACGATTTTCAATACGTAAGTGTGGCGTACCATCATCATCGTAGCCTATTAACGGCCTATTCCAACGCCAGATCGTGCCATTATGCAACCGCACATAGGCCATTGGATCAGACTCATCACTCAAATCCGATGGTAGCAGAACAGGAAAACTGTCGAAATTTTCATCGAATACCTCAAGCATCGATTGCTTTAAATAACCACTCGAAAAACTGACCCGTTGCAAAAGACCCGCTGCCATAGATGTTTGCACCTCATCCAGCTGTTTATCTGCTTTGATTTCAACTGACTGTTCAAACAATGGAATGCGTGTTTCATCCCAAAGGTCTTTACCGAAAAGATAGGGGGAGTTAGCTGAAACAGCCACCATCGGTGCCGATACAATACAAGCCGCATTATAAAAACGCACCGCATGATCCTGCCCCACCTGTAGATGTATCTGAAATGAACTCGCTGCCGCCTCCAGCATGACATCAAAATGTGAGACACGCAGATGTTCACGACCCTGTATTGATATATGCAGAGGGCGCCCCTTGCGAAGCCGCAACACCTGTTCATTCAATGCCTTGAAACGATGAGTCATAGACATATTGGCAAGATTAAGATCTTCATTGCAAACCGTCGGCAGTATGCCAGCCATAATCAAATCAATATTCATCGTCTTTGCCACGCTGCGACAATGCCCAATCGTTGATAACAGCTCATCACGCAACAAACTAAAGACCTTACCCTGCAATGGCTGCGGGAAACCGTTTAGTTCAACATTGAATTTGGCCAGCTCGAGGACAACGAGAGGATTGCTGAGTTTATCCAGAAACACATCATTGAGCGGCGCGGGTCGCCCCTGCTTATCGATCAACCAGGCTTCCATCTCAAAACCGCTCATTAATTGTCGTGATGAAAACTTTTTCTCAGCAAACCAGTCTGCCAGTTGACTGGTTTGCTGCCGCAGATTTTTGTCAAACGCCTTAAAATCCTGCTTGTTAAATCGACTACTGGAGAGTTCTTTACCCATAGCAAGTAAGGCCCTGTTCAGTCTATGGCCTGCTGCCGAAGATCTTTATCCAGCTCATCAAGCCGCTCGGGTGTTCCGACATCGACCCATTGCCCATCATAATATTCACCACTGATGTGTCTGTTTGCCATGGCTTCACGCAACATCGGTGTTATCGAATAACAACCCGGCTGGCTATTGGCAAAAAAAGCCGGCTGATACACGGCTATACCGCTGAAAGTCAGTCGTATTTGACCCTGCTCAAAAACATAATGATCACGCAATGAAAAATCACCGTCACTGTGAAAAGAAGGGTTATCAACCAAAACCAGATGAGCTAATGCTGAAGGTTCCCGAGGCAAATTAGCAAAAGGATAGTCAGTCCAGATATCACCATTAACGACGATGAAAGGCTGGCTTCCCAACAGTGGCAGCGCCTTATATATTCCACCGCCGGTTTCAAGCCCAGTATCACCTTCAGGCGAATATTCAATTTGCATTCCAAAACGCTGGCCATCACCGAGCGCCTCTTCAATCTGAGCACCACGGTATGCATGATTGATAACAATATCTTTGATCCCGGCCTTCCGTAATGCCAGCAAATGGTGCTCAATAAGATGTTTGCCACCTACTTTTAAAAGAGGTTTAGGCAGCTTGTCAGTATAAGGCCGCATACGTTCTCCACGACCTGCGGCAAGAATCATCGCTTTCATAATCCGCGAGGAGCGAAGGGTGAGGTGTGAGGCGTAAGAAGAAAACCTACCCGCTGATATTTTTCACCGCTCTTCTCCTCATACCTCACGTCTTACACCTCACGTATAAATCAAATACTTTCTGCTTTCTGCGAACGCTCCAACAGCGCCTGAGCAGCTTCACGCACAGGCAAACCCTGATACAACACACGATACACCTGTGTTGTAATAGGCATCTCGATGCCCATTTTTTCAGCAACGGTCACCACTTCCTGCGCAGTCATTACCCCTTCAACAATCTGGCCAACAGATTGTTGAAACTGCTGCGCTGTTTCACCCTGAGCCAATGCTAAACCAAGCCGACGATTACGTGATTGGCTATCAGTGCACGTTAGTACCAGGTCACCCAGACCTGCCAAACCCATAAATGTTTCACTTTGGCCACCCAGCGCAACACCAAGCCGCATCATCTCAGCTAAACCTCGGGTAACCAATGCAGCGCGTGTATTAGCACCAAAACCTAAACCATCCGCCATGCCTGTGGCGATGGCAAGTACGTTTTTAACCGCGCCCCCCACCTCAACACCGATCACATCATCCGAGGTGTAAACACGAAAATTTTTATTATAAAAACGTTTTACAAGATCTTGCAAAAACATATCGTGAGGGGATGCCAATGTCACCGCGGTGGGGAGTCCTTCTGCCACTTCAAGGGCAAAGGTAGGGCCGGATAAAACAGCATAAGGTAATTCATTGCCTAATACATCACAGGCAACTTCATGTAACAGTTTACCCGTTCCGGAATCCAATCCTTTTGTGGCCCATACCAGGCGACGTTGCGCAGCCGGTACATCAGCGATGCGCTCAACTACGCTACGAAAGGCATGACTAGGAACAACAAGCAGCACATCATCAGCCTGATTAAGCACCTGCTGCAAATCTCCGCACACTTGTAATGAATCAGGAAAGGTAACACCTTGCAAAAACTCGTGATTCTGCCGCGCCTCTGACAAACGCTGCATATGACCACCTTCATTACCCCATAACAGCACCTGCTGACCATTGCGCGCCAACAGCACAGCTAATGCAGTTCCCCATGAACCTGCACCGAGCACTGCAATCGCTTTGTTATCCGTTCCCAACATCACCTTATATGTTATCTATTAACTATCCAGCGGGGCTTCACCTCGTGACTGCGCAGCCTTCTCTTCCATTTGCTTTAAATGATCTTCATATATCCCGGTAAAATTAACGGCCGGCAATAACAGCTGAGGAAAACCACCGCGCACCGCCAAATCTGATACCACTTCTCTAGCAAATGGAAATATAATTTGTGGAATGTAACTGCCAAGCAACTGGCCCGTTTCTTCCTTGTTATACCCTGAAAAAGTGAATATCCCTGCCTGATGAATTTCAATTAAATAAGCAATCTCATCTTCATGCTTCACCGTGATAGTAATAGCCATTGTCACTTCATGTGTCGACTCATTTATCTTTACAGAAGTATTTCTCAACTGCTGACTTACTTCCGGCGCCTTGTGCTCAAGAAATATTTTTGGTGAATTAGGTGACTCAAAAGATACATCCTTCACATAAATTTTTTGTATTTCAAATTTTGGGCCTGCCGCCTCATCAGATTTAGCTTCAGATGAACCCTGTAGGTTTTGATCTTCGTTATCAGACATTTTTCCACCTTTATTTATTATTTATCAACCAATATAAACGCCAACGACCTTTTAAAAAGACTCTTAATTAAATTTTTAAGCAAGTTCCGATTTTTCTGATAATTCAGTTTTCTCAGGCAATTCTGCTAACTCCATATCGGTAGCCGCTGCATCATTTTTACTAACGGGCATTTTCGCCCCCTGCCACGCCAACATGCCACCACTCATTTTATAGACCGGATCAAAACCCTGACGCTTAAGCAAAACTGCCGCTTTGGCAGAGCGCTGCCCTGTCCGGCAATATACCAGTATCGGCTCCGAACGATATCTTCCCAGCTCAGCAATGCGCTGCTCCAGCTCGCTATGGGGAATATTCAATGCGTTCAGTAAATGCGCTTCCTCGAACTCATTTTCATCACGCACATCCAGCGTAACACCCTCGTCGCAATTCATAAAATGCACAGACTCCGCCACATTCAACTCTGAATAACCTAGCAACTTTGGCCGTACAGATGTCAAAACTAATAAGGTTGAAGTCACCAGCAAGGCCAGAAATAACAACCAATGATCAAAAATAAACGTGCCCATTTGTCCCATTTTAATGATCCCGAAACTGTTATCCAGACTGGGGCAAAACCAAATCTGTAGAGTATTTTAAGATTGAATATGTCCATGCGAAATCAAAAACACCGTTATCCGGCTATTTTTTACGCATCTATTTTGATGAAACTCAATGTATGTTAATGGCTTAATCCAGTATAATAGCTGACGATTTACATCTGTGAAGAAAATACATTCCTGACGAGCAAACACTATAAGCAGACAAATAATGGCCATTCAATCTACCATGTCATAGTATATTGAATATGAAACGAGTAATACACCCAATATGAATAACACCCACACTGCCACTCAAAACAAGCCTGTCGTCCTGCTCGTGCTCGATGGCTGGGGCTACAGTGAAAATCCCAGAGATAATGCCATTCTGGCCGCCAACACGCCTGTCTGGGATAAGCTCTGGCAAACCTACCCCCATACACTGATTCATGGCTCTGGCAAAAATGTTGGTCTACCCGATGACCAAATGGGCAATTCGGAAGTCGGCCACCTTAACCTCGGTGCAGGGCGTATTGTTTCCCAGGAATATACACGCATTGATCAATCAATACGCAACGGTGACTTCAATACCAATGAGGTTTTATCCACCGCGCTCAAAAAAGCTGTCGAAACAGGTAAAGCGGTACATATTATGGGTCTACTTTCGGACGGCGGTGTACACAGTCACGAAAAACAAATACACGCCATGGTAAAGATGGCGACAAGTTATGGCATTGACGACATATACCTACATGCCTTTCTCGATGGACGTGATACCGCCCCCAAAAGTGCCGCTACCTCCATTCGAGCAATGGAAGAAGTTTTCAAGCAAATCGGCAAAGGACGCATCGCCTCCTTGATCGGGCGTTATTTCGCCATGGACAGAGATAAACGCTGGGCTCGCACCGAAGCGGCCTACGAGCTGATCACAGCAGGCAAAGCAGAATTTCATGCCGAAAGTGCGTTGGCAGGTCTCGCTGCCGCTTATGACCGCAAAGAAACAGATGAATTTGTCCGGCCGATCGCCATCGCCTCAGAAGAGGACTATGAAAATGATAACGCCTTGACCATCAACGATGGCGATATTGTCATCTATATGAACTTCCGCGCTGATCGCACTCGTCAACTAACACAAACGTTCATCGATGAAAGCTTTTCCAGTTTTGAACGTGAACACAGCCCTAAACTGGGGGAGTTTATTTGTCTGACCGAATACAAGAGCGACTTTGATGCCAAGGTTGCCTATCCTCCACAAAAATTAAATAATGTCTTTGGTGCCGTGATTGCAGGCCAAGACCTCAAACAGCTGCGCATAGCCGAAACTGAAAAATATGCCCACGTAACTTTTTTCTTTAACGGTGGAGAAGAAGACCCTTTCACCGGCGAAGATCGCATCATGGTTAAATCGCCCAAGGTGCCCACCTATGACCTGAAACCAGAAATGAGCGCGCACGAACTCACCTGCAAACTGGTCAAAGCCATCAGCAGTCAACAGTACAGCGCAATTATCTGTAATTACGCCAATCCTGATATGGTGGGTCACAGCGGCAAACTGGATGCCGCCATCAAAGCGATTGAAACCATCGACGACTGCCTGAAAAAAGTTTTAGCCGCAGTTTTAGAAACTGGCTGCGAGCTATTAATTACTGCAGATCATGGTAATGCTGAGCAAATGCGTAACCCTGAAACCAACCAACCGCACACCGCTCACACCTCAAACCCGGTTCCCTTCATTTACGTAGGGCGACCCGCCACGCTAGCTGAGAGCGGTGCACTATCGGATGTTTCGCCAACTATGCTGCATATTTTAGGCATAGCCCAGCCAGCAGAAATGACCGGACAATCACTAATACAATTTGATTAATATACCTGTCTATTAAAAATACATTTCGCGCATAACAGCTACGTTACCCTTATGGCCGAACCCCGCGGTAGACAAATAAATACTTTCATTATTTCACCCTTCATAGGCCTGGCCATAGGTCTGATCGGAATGTTGAGCTTACTGCCAAGCAACGTTGCACTAGCCGATAACAGCGCCGAAAAAAGTGCACAACTCGACCAGCTACGCGCCAAGATACAAATCTTACGCGGCACTCTCGAAAGCAAACAAAGCAAAAAATCTTCACTTGAGTCCAAGCTGCGCAGCACTGAATTAAAAATTTCCAAACACAGCCGTTCACTACGTAAACTCTCTAAAAAACTAAGCAGACAACACAGCAAACTTCAGGCTCTACAGACCGACCGGCGTTTACAGCAACAAAAACTCGACAAAAACAGACAAGCGCTCAGCCAGCAAATTCGCGCCAGTTACGCGATGGGCAAACAGGGCACCTTAAAAATCCTGCTCAGCCAGCACAATCCTTCCAGTATTGGACGAACACTGGCCTATTACGATTATTTTAACCGCGCCCGTGCTGAACAAATCTCTGTCATCGCCAGTGAAATTACTGAACTGGAAAGCACTGAATTGCGCATCAGCAATGAAACAACACAACTTGAGGGCTTAATGGCCGAGCAGCAGATTAAAAAAGAGCAGCTCGAATCCCAATACCAAAAACGCCACCAGGTTCTTATCAAGGTCAACGCGGATATCGGAACAAAAGCGCAGCAATTAAATAAGCTGTTAAACGATGAAACTCAGCTCAGTAAGCTACTTGAAGAACTGTATCGCGCTTTGTCTGATATCCCTCCAGACGCAGAAGGTTTTAAAGCCTTCGCGGCCGTCAAAGGTGATCTTTCAGTGCCATCAAAAGGGCGCACCGCTCATCGCTTTGGCTCATCACGCAAACTCGGCAAACTAACCTGGCAGGGTATGCTTATTGAAGCCGAGCTTGGCAAAGAAGTCCACGCCATCTACCATGGCCGTGTTGCATTTGCGAACTGGATTCGTAATTTCGGCTTGCTGCTGATTATTGATCATGGCGATGGTTATATGAGCCTGTATGGACACAACCAGGTTTTATATAAAGACGTAGGGGAATGGGTAGAAAAAGATGAATTAATCGCGACCATTGGCAACAGTGGCGGACGCGAAAACCCTGGATTGTATTTCGAGATTCGACACAATGGCACACCTACCAATCCCGAAAAATGGATTACCCAGGCACATAAATAATCAAACTCAAATACTCAATAACCGCAACACTATTTTTTGAATAAAGACGATTTCAACAACAATTTTACAAATTACTTAACTATATGATTATCTTGGCGGTTATTTTTTGTTAGAGTAGCGAAGATAAATTAATGGTTGTTCACAAGACAACCGATACGATGCTTATTGGAGCGAGCTATGAATGTATCAAAACGTAATTTTCTGGTGTTGGCACTGGGCGTGGTGCTGGGTGTTTCACTGACAATTGGTCACAGTGTCTTTGCCGACAAAGAATCATCCGGCGGCGCTTTACCACTGACTGAACTGCGCACCTTCTCTGAAGTCTTTGCCAATATAAAAAGCAACTATGTAGAACCCGTCGAAGATAAAGAACTGCTCGAAAATGCCATACGCGGCATGCTTTCGGGTCTCGATCCACACTCATCTTTTCTTGATGCCAAAGATTACACTGACCTAAGGGTTGGCACCACAGGCGAGTTCGGCGGCCTCGGTATCGAAGTTGGCATGGAAGATGGTTTCGTCAAAGTCATCGCACCTATCGATGACACGCCTGCTCAACGTGCCGGCGTAAAGGCAGGTGATTTGGTTATTCGACTCGATGATACCCCCGTCAAAGGCTTGTCTTTACGCGAAGCCGTCGACATCATGCGTGGCAAGCCCGGCGATGATATTTTATTAACCATCGTCCGCGAAGGCACCGACAAACCACTCAAAATCAGTATCACACGCGCTATTATCAAAGTAACCAGCGTTAAAAGTCGTGACCTTGGTGACGGCTTTGCTTACCTGCGTATCACTCAATTTCAGAGCAATACTGGCAACAACCTGCTGGATGCCATCGACACGTTAAAAGAAGATCAGGGCAGCGACCTCAAAGGCCTGGTACTTGATCTACGTAACAACCCTGGCGGCGTTCTAAATGCCGCAGTCGATGTCGCGGATGCTTTTCTCGAAGATGGCCTGATAGTGTATACACAGGGTCGCACTTTGAACTCGGAAGTTAGATTTAATGCCACACCCAATGATGCTGCCAAGGGCGCGCCTATTGTCGTATTAATCAACGTAGGTTCTGCATCAGCCTCAGAAATTGTTGCCGGCGCACTACAGGATCACAGCCGCGCCATTATCATGGGCAGCCGTTCATTCGGTAAAGGTTCGGTTCAAACCGTTATGCCGTTAAAAGAAGGCAATGCACTTAAATTAACCACTGCTCTTTATTACACCCCCTCTGGTCGCTCCATTCAGGCTCAGGGCATCGAACCCGATATTACACTGGAAAACCTGGAACTATCTTCTACAGGTGAACCGGAATTTACGCCATTAACCGAAGCCGACCTGAGCGGTCATCTCGATAACAGCAACGGGGATAATCTCTCACCAGCAGATGAAGATACAGCTGAACCCGAAGAAAAACAGATTCGTAAAGACTACCAGTTATACGAAGCACTGAACTTACTTAAAGGTTTGTATATTTTAAAACAACCGTAGCACAGCATGTCACCGGCGGATAGCCGGAAGGCTAGAACATAATGATAAAAATACTTTTTCTTGCCCTGCTGGCATTATTAACAACTGGGCAAGTGATCGCCGAAACAGCCGGCATATCAGTTAAAACACAGCCGACTGTAATACCTTCCATCAGTATTATTCTTGACGATATCGGCGAACAGCTCTCACCTGCTCTGCGCGTCATTGCTTTACCTTATCAGCTAACCTACGCATTTATTCCACACACCACCCACGCCCGCTATTTAGCCAGCCTTGCTCATCAAAGCAATAAGGAAGTGATGCTGCATATGCCAATGCAATCACTCAATCAAGAACGACTTGGCGAGGGCGGGCTGACCTTTGACATGACGCGTGAACGCTATACTGAAATAGTACGCAAGAATCTCAAAGCAATCCCACACATAAAGGGCGTCAACAACCACATGGGAAGTCAACTCACTCAGAATGTTTCCAATATGCAATGGCTGATGGATGAAATTAAAAATGACCGTTCTATGTATTTTGTAGACAGTCGCACCACTGCCGCCAGCGTTGGACTGCAAACTGCACGCAATAACGGCATTCCAAGTCTAAAGAGAGATGTCTTTCTCGACTCTGATATTTCTACCGAAGCCATTACCCACCAGTTTCAACGACTAATAAAAAAAGCGCGTAAAAATGGTTCGGCGGTCGCAATTGGTCATCTCTATCCGCAAACACTCGCCGTGCTTGAAAAAGAATTGCCTGAACTCGCCGCAGCGGGAATCAAACTGGTTCCTGTCTCAAAATTAATTAAATACAACAATTACCTCGCTTCTCTCAAACCTATCAAGCTGGTTGCTAACAGATCAGACAACAAACAACATACACTCATAAAAACGGCTGTACCTCAATAAAAACTCATCGCTTCAAAACTCTAAGGAGAGCAAATCATGACCGCACGGGTTTTAATACCACTGGCACAAGGTTGTGAAGAGCTGGAGGCCGTTACCATTATTGACCTGTTACGCCGCGCTTCCATCGAGGTCATCACTGCAGGCCTTGATGAACAAGCCATTCATGCCAGTCGAGGTACTGTTCTGATCGCAGATACAACACTTGATGCCGTCTTAAATCAGGCGTTTGACTTAATCGCGCTGCCCGGTGGTTTACCCGGTGCCGATCATCTGGATAACGATCCGCGCATTCATGCGCTGCTAAAAACCATGGCCGAAAATAATAAATTGATCGCTGCCATTTGCGCCGCACCCAAAGTACTCGCCAGCGCCGGGCTACTGGATGGCAAACAGGCGACCAGCTATCCCGGCGTACTGGAAAATCTTAACCTCAAAACAACCACTCTAAAACAGGATGCAGTGGTACAGGATGGCAATGTGATCACTTCGCGTGGTCCCGGAACGGCAATGGATTTTGCGCTGCATTTAATACAATTGCTGGCAGGTGACAAAACACGATGCACAGTTGAAACAGGACTGGCGCGAAGTTGACATAAACTCAAGCCTCTAAAAACTATATATCACTCTTATAATCATAGAGTTACAAGCACTCACATGTGTTGACTCGCTTTCTTTCCCAAGCCTAAGCTGTTAGACTTACCTGCTTTTTTGCGCCGCTGCCTGCCGCTATAAAATTCTAGAAGCGCCTAGAAAAAACATAGAAAAACAAAGACCTAATGAGGCCAACAGATGTTTGAGATTCATTCCAACCCACGTGCCAACATCAAAAATGATGTACTTTCAGGTATCACTGTAGCACTGGCGCTGGTGCCTGAAGCCGTTGCCTTTGCCTTTGTTGCCGGGGTTGAGCCGCTCGTAGGACTTTACGCGGCTTTCATGGTCGGTCTGATCACGGCTGCCATCGGAGGTCGACCCGGCATGATTTCAGGTGCTACCGGCGCTCTCGCTGTTGTGATGGTTGATCTGGTTGCTACCCACGGCGTTGAGTACCTGTTTGCCACAGTCGTTTTAATGGGCATTATTCAAATTACTGCAGGAGTCCTGCGTCTCGGAAAATTCATTCGCATGGTGCCTTACCCCGTCATGCTGGGCTTCGTTAACGGTCTCGCCATCGTTATTTTTCTTGCTCAATTACAAAACTTCAAAATGCCCGGTACAGAGAGTGGCTCGACCTGGATGAGCGGCAGTGGACTGTGGATACTGTTGGGATTAGTCGGCCTGACCATGGCTATTATTCATTTCCTGCCGCGCTTCACCAAAGCGATCCCATCATCTCTGGCTGCCATCATAATCGTCAGCGGACTGGTGATCGGTTTTGATATCGATGTGCATACTGTTGGTGACATTGCCAGCATCGCTGGCGGATTTCCTGAGTTCAGCATCCCATCAGTACCGTTCTCACTAGATACCTTCTGGATCATCTTACCCTATGCATTCATCCTTGCAGCCATCGGTTTAATTGAATCATTGCTGACCATGACACTGATTGATGAACTCACTGAAACTCGCGGACAGGGAAATCGCGAGTGCATCGGTCAGGGCAGTGCCAACGTAATCACTGGCTTTTTTGGTGGCATGGGTGGCTGCGCGATGATTGGGCAGAGTATGATTAACATCAACTCCGGTGGTCGCGGGCGTTTATCCGGCATATCCGCCGCACTGTTTCTACTGGCCTTTATTCTTTTTGCCAGCAGTTTAATCGAGATGATTCCACTCGCCGCGTTAGTCGGCGTAATGTTCATCGTCGTCATCGGCACCTTTGAATGGTCGAGCTTTCGTATTCTCAGCAAGATCCCCAGCGCTGACGCATTTGTGCTGATCCTGGTCTCCGCAGTAACGGTTGCGACCGACCTCGCCGTTGCTGTCGTCGTTGGTGTTATCGTTTCAGCGTTAGTATTCGCATGGCAGACTGCAAAACGCATGGAAGCTGATTCTCAAATTAATACCAACGGCTCCAAAGTATACACCTTGCATGGCCCGCTATTCTTCGGCTCAATCCACTGTTTTAAAGATTTATTTGACCCACGCAACGACCCGGATGATGTCATCGTTGATTTTGTCAATACGCGGGTATACGACCACTCCGGACTGGAAGCCATCGACAACCTTGCCGAACGCTACAGCAATGCCGGTAAAACACTCCACATCCGCCACCTTAGCCAGGAATGTCGATTACTGCTCTCTAATGCAGGCAACCTCGTTGAGGTCAATGTCATTGAAGACCCTAACTATCATATTGCAGATAACAGACTAGAGTAGATATTCAATCAGGTAATAGATCCGCGAAAATAAAACCATCACGTTTTACTGTCTCACCTGGATTGAATTTCACAGCGCGATGAAACATCGGGCCATCAAACACAAAACTGTGAAACTCACCGTATTCTCCGCAAGGGTCTATGCCTGCGGGAAGCATATTCAAGAAGCTCTCGTCATAAATTTTTCCAGCAAATGAGCCGGATAATTTTTTCGGATCTACACACGTAATCACCGCGCGTAAACCTGCCTGTACCATTTCTCTAGACAATGCCTCTGTCGGCTTTCCCCATAGAGGAAAAATAGCGTTAATGGATGAACCCTGCATCGCGTCTTCTCGATATTGACGAATATCTTCGAGGAACAAATCACCAAAAGCAATTTGCTCAATGCCATCATCCTCTGCCTGCTTTATAAAATCAGCCATGATTTTTTCATAGTCGGCATTTGTGCATGGATAAGGAATCGGAACAAAACTAACAAGCAAACCCAAACATCGAGCCTGCTCGAGAACAAGCGCCATTCTCACTGAATGCATCGCCACACGATCAAATTCCTGGTTGATAGTGCAAAACAAACCGACGGTTTCCACGTCAGGCTGCTGCCGCAAAACATGCAGCGTCCACGCACTGTCCTTGCCACTACTCCATGACAATAACGTTTTTTTCTTCTTACAGGTCTCAGACATATTTGGATATAGGCTCGGCATATTTAAAAACACATTATCATTGGCTCATTCACTCTCTTCAAGTACTCTGACATATTGATCAAATAGACTGGAAAGGCTAAACGCTGTAGCGCAACAAAAAATACTGCACCCTGTCATGCTGAGCAATAGCGAAGCATCTCGTATCACAGCACTTAGATCCTTCGCTTCTCTCAGGATGACAAATCTTAAAGGTTTCCCCGCTAAGATTGGCTAATGGGCGTCAATAACCGGCGTCATGGTTGTGCATCAAAACATAGCCATGATTGACAGAATAATTTCTACAGCATTCGGCTATAATTTCATCATGCCTGATTTTACCTCTCCGTTCGAGTGCCATATTTCAATCGAAGACTGTCAGCACAGCGCCGTTGACCACATTGCAACGGCCAGCGGTTTATCCAAACAGCGGGTTAAACAGGCCATGCAAAAAGGCGCTGTCTGGTTAACTCAGGGAAGCAAAACTCGGCGGCTTCGGCGTGCAAGTAAAACACCTAAAGCAGGCGACTCCCTGCATCTTTACTATAATGAAAATATTCTTGCCACTGTGCCCAGCACGCCCACCCTGATTGCTGATGAAACCTCATACAGTGTTTGGTATAAACCCTGTGGCATGTTATCCCAAGGTTCAAAGTGGGGTGATCATTGTACGATTACACGTTGGGTCGAACAAAACTTACAACCTCAACGCCCCTGTTTCACTGTGCATCGACTTGACCGTGCGGCGACGGGTTTAATTTTAGTCGGCCACGAAAAACGCAGCACCGCGACACTGTCTAAATTATTTCAAATACGTGCTCTGAAAAAACACTATCGCGTTATCGTTCACGGTCAATTTCCAACTGAACCACCAACACAGACATTTAACTCCAACATTGATGGTCGCACTGCTTGCAGTCATGCACGCTGTCTTGAATATGATGATGACAACAAAAAATCACTATTAGAAGTGGTTATTGAAAGTGGGCGCAAACACCAAATACGCAGGCATCTGTCAGAAGCGGGTTTTGCTGTGGTGGGTGACCGTCTATACGGTCAAGGTGATGACAGTCAAGACTTACAACTCACGGCCTGTTATCTTGCCTTCAATTTTCCGAATAGCAACTCAAACAAAAACTCAGAAAAAAACCGGGAAAAACAGTATCGCTTACCAGAAGAATTGATCCCTGCTTTAAATAAGACTTAAATTTTATTCTTCATCGTCCAGCACACCTGTGCTAGCTATATTTTCAAAAATATCAATGCTTGGATCCTTGATGAGTTGAACGCTCATTTCAAGTTCTTCAGGTCTGTTGCGTACAATATCAAGAAATTTTTCCATTAAATTCGGATCCCAAAACCCTGCTTGTGTTTCCTCTTCCATGGTCTCGATCACGACTTCATGCTCTAACGCATCTTTTGTGCGCCGCCCCTGTGACATAGCTTCATAAACATCTACAATCTGAAACACTCGTGCCAACAAAGGAATATTCTCACCTTTCAATCCCTTTGGATAACCAGACCCATCCCAGCGTTCATGATGATAAAGAACTATATCCATAGTTTCACCAATGCTGCGCAATGAGCTACAAATTTCTGCGCCAATAGTTGGGTGTTTTTTTAATATCGTCCATTCATCATCACTTAAAGGGGTTTTTTTATGCAAGATACGCTCAGGGATCGCAAGCTTGCCTATATCGTGCAATACACCGCCACGTCGCAAAGCTTCAATTTCAGCATAGGATAACCCCAGTTCTACACCAAAAACCATGCTCGCAAAAGCTAATCGATCGCAATGCGATTTATCCATCATATCTTTGGCTTCAACAATTCGCGCCAAAGCAAATAACACCGCTTCGGTATGATCCAGATGATCTAACACACGTTTATGTTCTATCACCGCTTTAATGCGTGCGCTCAATTCAAGAAAATTAAAAGGCTTTGTCACATACTCTGTGATGCCAGCGTTTAAACCATCCGCGATATCCTTGGGATCAGATAAACTGGTCACTGCAATAATTGGGAGAAATGCAAAATCAGGATTTTCACGCAGGTGCCTGCATACATCCAGGCCATTCATGTCAGGCAGTTTAATATCAAGCAGGATAACATCAAAGTGTTCCATATTGATCATCGCAAGCGCCTGTCTGCCGCCAGTGGCTTCCCTTACATCATAACCTCTGGGCTTAAGCGCGCGCATAACCAGCTCACGGTTAGTGGCCATATCATCCACAACCAACACTCTGGGCATTGAATTGTTATGTGGAAGCAGCATGTCATCAAGCTCCTTAACAAAAATTTTGGCTGTTATCTTTCTAGTTCAGCCCAAATTTTCGGATGCCTTATCAAGAACTATCGGTCAATTTTTAATTGTTCTTAAATATACGCAAACAGTTGCGATGTTGTAGTTAGAAGGCGATCAAAAAATAAATTAGCTCTCTCTTTGTGGCCAATTTATAAATAACAATGCAGCACCCAACCCACCCAACGCCCATGACAGCAAAGGTGCTCCGGCAACCATATTAGGCCCATATCCATCAAGGCTCAGCATTATTGCAGCACTGAGCAACAAAGCTGTAGCAACTATTACTAAAAAAGTACGCCTGTTTGCGCGTTTAAGTGTAAGGCGAATTTTTTTCAACTCTTGTGTCTGCCGATCAAGCTGCTGCTTACTGTCCTGAATTTGTTTCATAGCACCATGAAACAAACCGGGTAATTGTGGAAACATTTCCAGCCACTGCGGAGACTGCTGCTTCATTGAGCTAATAAAAGACTTTATGCCCAGATTATCTGCCATCCAGGTTTCCAGAAAAGGTTTAGCCGTCTTCCACAAATCAAGATCGGGATAGAGTTGGCGGCCGAGCCCTTCAATATTGAGCAATGTTTTTTGCAACAACATCAATTGCGGCTGTATTTCCATATTAAAACGGCTGGCCGTTTGAAACAGATGCAACAACAAATGACCGAATGAAATTTCTTTTAATGGACGTTCAAAAATAGGTTCACAAACACTGCGGATAGCTGATTCAAATTCATCCACACGGGTACTCTCAGGTACCCAGCCAGACTGCACATGCAGCTCAGCAACACGTCGATAATCACGATTAAAAAATGCCAGAAAATTTTCAGCCAGATAACGCTGATCTTCGCTACTCAAGGTACCCATTATGCCGAAATCTACTGCGATATATTGCCCTTCAGGAGAAACAAAAATATTTCCAGGATGCATGTCTGCATGGAAAAAATTATTTTTGAAAACCTGTGTAAAGAAAATCTCAACACCGCGCTCTGACAAAGCTTGTAGATCAATTTTTTTGCTTTTAAGGCTTTCAATGTCACTTATTTGAGTCCCATGAATACGCTCCATAACCATGACATTGCGCACGGTAAGAGGCCAGCAAACTTCCGGCACATAAAGTAATTCAGAGCCTTTAAAATCGCGATGCAGTTGCGATGAATTGGCTGCTTCACGTACCAGATCCAATTCATCAAGAATAGTAGATTCAAACTCAGCCACAACTTCCCGAGGCCGCAGACGATAACCTTCAGACCAATAACGTTCAGCCAGGTCTGCCAAAATATAAAGCAACCCCACATCACGACGGATTGTTTTTTCAATACCCGGACGAACTACTTTTACAATCACTTCGCTGCCGTCTTTCAATGTCGCGCAATGCACTTGAGCAATGGATGCGGATGCCAGCGGCTGCTCATCAAAACTAGCGAACACTTCGCTCAGCGATTTACCATAAGCCTTTTCAATAATCGCTCGTGCTTCACTGCCTGGGAATGGAGGAACATTATCCTGTAATTTAGCCAGCTCATCAGCCAATTCATTTGGCAATAGATCACGGCGTGTAGAGAGAATTTGTCCGAGCTTAACAAAAATAGGGCCGAGATCTTCCAGCGCCATTCTTATTCGTACAGCATGAGGAAGACGCTGTTTTGGCAGCCAGTTCCATGGCAGAAAGTACAACAGGAAACGAAACGGTCTAAACAAATGTGTCGCAAATATTATTTTATCAAGGCCGTGCCTGACCAGCACACGGTTAATAAACAATAAACGAAAAATTTGAGATATTGGAATCACTCTAACTCTCTTTTAGAGTCTGCTGAAATCTTTCAACGCGTTTTTCAAATCGCTCCACATCATTACGCAGCATATCCACGTCAGTAACAAATACTTTCACTTGATCGCGCGATGGCAGCATCCGCACTTCATCATGCAGATATTCATCAACATCTTTATGCAGCGTATGCAATGATTGACTGGCCCACTTACTAAAACCACGCACAGCGCGCCCCACTTGGTGTGCAATAACATCACCAGAGATACGCGACAAGTGTTCTTCCCAATCGATATCAATACCATCAATAATTTTTTTAACGCGTTGGCCAAGCTCCGTATCGCCACTCATTTCTATATCACCGGCAAACAATACATCCTGTTGATTACCGGAAAAACCTAACTTCACCATAGCAAGCGGCGCACCACGCAGAAATGCATCCGGTACCTCATCAAATTGAGGCTGCACATAAATGTTTTTCTTTAAAAATATCAAATAAAATTCCAGGCCAGTACCCGTCAATTCAATACCAATAATTTTTCCGGATAGATTTTCAAGTGCCGCAGCAGTAGATGGGTCTAGCTTTATGCCTTGATTTAAGGCTTTTTCAAGCACTATTGCCGCTGCACTATTAAAAATCATAACTTGAAACCACGGTGGATAGTTACAATACCTCCGGCTAAATTATGATAATCGCAACGTTCGAAACCAACCTCTTCCATCATCGATTTCAAAGTACCCTGATCAGGATGCATACGAATCGATTCTGCTAGATAGCGATAGCTGTCTTCATCATTAGCAATAAACTTACCCATTTTCGGCAACAGGTTAAATGAGTAAAGGTCATAAATTTTACCTAAGCCCGGCACAACAGGTTTCGAAAACTCTAATACCATCAAGCGACCGCCAGGCTTGAGTGCTGAAAATAATGCAGCTAAAGCTGCCGATTTATCCGTCACATTACGCAGGCCAAATGCCATCGTGGCACAGTCAAAGCTGCTATCCATAAAGGGTAATGACTCGGCATCGGCCTGAACAAAACGAATATTGCCAATAACACCTCCATCGACTAAACGATCACGTCCAACATTCAGCATCGAAGCATTGATGTCAGATGCGACTACTTCGCCTTTTTCACCAACAAGCTTTGCCAGACGCCAACTTAAGTCCCCGGTTCCGGCGGCCATATCTAATACCCGCTGTCCGGGGCGAACGGCGCATAAATCAATCGCCACCCGCTTCCACAAACGGTGTACACCAAACGACATGACGTCGTTCATAACATCGTAACTTTTTGCCACAGAATCAAATACACCGCCAACACGGCGCACTTTATCATCTACATCAACCGTCTCAAAGCCAAAATGGGTGGTGTTCGAATCAGACGATTTCATTTTCACTCCAGCTTATTTCTCTCATATGTTTCAGGAATCCTGTGCAGTTTGACGCTTATGTCCAGCATCTTTTAGACGCTGTAAATAGTCCTGCCATTTGCGTTCAAAATTAGCACCTAGCTCATACAATATTTTCCATGTGTACAAACCGGTATTGTGACCATCATCAAAAAATAATTTTACGGCATAGGTTCCTACAGGCTCGATGCTTGTGATATTGACCTCTTCCTTACCGATCTGTAGAACTTCCTGACCGGGCCCATGGCCACGCACTTCTGCTGAAGGCGATGAAATACGCAAATATTCACAGCTCAATTGAAAACGCTCGCCATCATCAAAAGCAACTTCAAGTATTTTTGAAGCCTGATGCAATTTAATTTCAGTCGGTCGCGGCAGTGTTTTATTTTCTTGTGTCATTTTATTTCCTTACAGAATATAGCGCGTCAGGTCTTCATTCTGCACCAGCTCACCGAGATGTTTTTCAACGTAGGCGACATCCACCGTCACTGATGCCCCGGACAAATCTGACGCTTCGTAGGATAGGGTTTCCAGCAAACGTTCCATTACCGTATGCAAACGGCGTGCGCCAATATTTTCTGTTGTTTCATTGACCTGCCAAGCCACTTCAGCCAATCGTGCGATTCCATCATCAGTAAAATTAATATCAACACCTTCCGTCGCCATCAATGCGCTGTATTGCGTCGTCAGCGAGGCATCCGGCTCGGTCAAAATGCGCACGAAGTCTTCAACCATCAAAGCTTTCAGCTCGACACGAATCGGCAATCGCCCCTGTAGCTCAGGAATCAAATCAGAAGGTTTAGCGAGATGAAATGCGCCGGAGGCGACAAACAAAATATGATCCGTACGCACAATGCCGAACTTCGTGGTGACGGTACAGCCTTCAACTAACGGCAGCAGATCACGCTGCACGCCCTCGCGCGAAATATCTCCGCCGCTGCCACCTTGCTCTGAACGTTTGGTGATCTTGTCGATCTCATCGAGAAATACAATGCCATGCTGCTCCAGTTTTTCCAGCGCGCGCGATTTAATATCGTCTTCATTTACCAGCTTGGCAGCCTCTTCATCAACCAGTAATTTCAACGCGTCTTTTATAGGTAAACGTCGCTGCTTGGTACGATCACCAGAAATATTCTGAAACATACTTTGTAGTTGACTGCTCATATCTTCCATGCCGGGCGGTGCCATAATCTCTACGCCTACCGAAGTCGCAACGCTGACATCCACATCAATTTCACGTTCATCAAGCTCGCCTTCGCGCAATTTTTTACGAAATTTTTGACGTGTTATTGATGACTCTGTAGATTCAGCATTATCCCGCGCCGGTGGCAACAGAATATCCAGCACCCGTTCTTCCGCTGCATCTTCAGCACGATGCTGCACCGTCGTCATCGCCTGTTCGCGGGTTATTTTGATAGAGATATCTGCAAGATCACGAATAATTGATTCAACATCTCGACCGACATAACCCACCTCGGTGAACTTTGTGGCTTCGACTTTAATAAAAGGTGCATTCGCTAATCGTGCCAAACGGCGTGCAATTTCAGTTTTGCCGACACCGGTCGGCCCAATCATTAAAATATTCTTTGGCGTTACTTCATTGCGTAATTCATCGCCCAGCTGCGCGCGACGCCAGCGGTTACGTAACGCAATCGCTACTGCACGTTTAGCCTCGGACTGACCAACGATATGTTTATCCAGCTCCTGAACAATTTCCCTTGGAGTCATTTCAGACATAATTACTGCTCACCTTCTGGAATATCCAGTTCTTCAATCGTCAAATTCTTATTTGTATAGACACAGATTCCAGCCGCAATCGCCAAACCTTTTTCTACGATACTGCGTGCATCAAGCTCGGTATTTTCAAGCAGCGCCTGCGCAGCTGCCTGTGCAAATGAACCGCCTGAACCAATCGCCATCAAATCGTATTCCGGTTCAATAACATCACCGTTACCTGAAATAATCAAAGAGGTTTCTTCATTGGCCACTAACAACAATGCTTCAAGCCGGCGCAACATACGATCCGTTCGCCAATCCTTGGCAAGCTCAACCGCAGAACGGGTTAGCTGCCCCGAGTGTTTTTCAAGCTTGGCTTCAAAGCGTTCAAACAAGGTAAAAGCATCGGCGGTACCGCCGGCAAAACCAGCCAATACCTTATCTTTATACAAACGACGCACCTTGCGCGCATTACCTTTCATGATGGTGTTGCCCATCGAAACCTGCCCGTCACCGCCAATCACCACTTTATTGCCACGGCGCACCGAAAGAATTGTGGTGCCTCTATATTGTTCCAAAATAAATCTCCAATTAAACACACTAGCGACTCCAACACTGGAGCGCCTGCCTTACAGGCCGTTAGAGGCCATACAGAAAGGGCAAATTGTACACTATCCTGCGGATGCGAATAAGCCGTGAACAGCGCTATTCTTTTTTTGATTTTCTCGCACGCGGATGTGCCTGATCATAAACATTCGCGAGATGCTGAAAATCAACGTGGGTATAAATTTGCGTCGTGGAAATATCGGCATGGCCTAAGAGTTCCTGCACCGCACGCAAATCACGACTGGATTCGAGCATATGGCTGGCGAAGGAATGACGTAGCATATGCGGATGAACATCTGTAGAAACACCCTGCTGTATCGACCATTTTTTAATGCGTGACTGAACTGCGCGATGTGTCAGACGCTGCCCACGCTTGCTAACAAACAGCGCCACTTCACCCTCTGCGGCCAGCTCACCGCGTCGCTTTAACCAGTCATGCAGCGCAGCAAGTGCCTGCGTGCCCACCGGGACCACACGAGTTTTATTACCCTTACCGATCACGGTTACGGTATGATCATCAATATCAATGCCCGCAATATCCAGCGAAACCGTTTCCGCCAGCCGCAGACCTGAGGAGTACATCAACTCCATAATCGCACGATCACGCAACGCCAACACGTCGGTACTATCAATCGTCAGCAGTCCATTCACCTGATCAACATCCAGCAACTGTGGTAATTTACGTGGCGACTTAGGCGCGCGCAAACCTTGAGCAGGATTATTGCTAATAATTTTATGACGAAGAAGGTAACTGAAAAATGAACGCAACGATGACAGCATGCGCTGACAACTGCGGCCACCCAAGCCCTTACGGTGCAACTCGCCTATAAAACTACGAATATGTTCGCTATCAAGTCGATCCCAGGAAGGAATAAGCTGTATTGCACAGTACTCTCGAAAACGAGCCAAATCACGCCGATAATGCTTGATGGTAAGCGGCGAATAGCGTCGCTCATTACAAAGAAAACCCAGATACGCATCGATTAAATGCTGCTCTGGGTTCATATTATTTTTATTTTCGCAATCCAAACCACAAGCCGAACCCAGCCCAGGTTGTTTGAAATTCATCTCATCGCTATTGTTTGGCATGCTTCATCAGCGTACGACTGACCAGCTCTCCCAAATATTTCAGAAACATCGTACCCATACCCTGTATAAAACGATCCGGGTTTTCACTGCCAATCGCCATAAACCCTATTGCGTCACGGTCAGGCTGATAGGACAGCGTAAAACCCAAAGGTACCAAAATCACTGATTCCACTTCCGCTGCATTGTCGGCAAACAACATGGTTTTCTGATCACAACTCAATTCATTACAAGCCGGATCCTGCGCTGTTAACAAATAAGCAAACTCTTCCAGCACCTTATCATCCGCAGATTGAATATAATGAATATCGATCGATCTTAAACCCGCCTGAACCTGATTAATGCCACTGCGACTGCCTTCTTTCAACTCAAGCTTATCTGGATCCAGCGTTAAAAAAATTGAAACTGTCTCAGCGGTAAATTCTTCTGCCAACACCGTTCCCAGCATGCTCATTGACTCTTCAAGATCATCGATTTCAAGAAGGCTCAGCGTCAAGCGCTGCATACGTTCATTGAGCTGCTCATTGTCGCGTGCAATGTGCAACAGTTCTTGAAATTGATGCTGCAAATCTTGTTTTTGCTCACGCAGTACCGCAATTTGCCGTTCCACCAGTGAAATCGCACCACCTGCATCATGTGGCAAAGTTATCTCAGCTATTAAGTCTGTACGCTCGGCAAAAAATTCCGGATTATCGCGCAAATATTGCGCAACATCATCACCGTCTAATAACTCTGCCGGTGATGCCTTTCCCTGATTTTGACTCGAAGTCATAACTCGATTTCCCCCTCAAAAATACGATTAGCTGGCCCCGTCATACTCACTGACGGCCTATCCCCCCCCTGGTCTTCACTGAGCTTTCCCCCTGCGCACTGTATCAACAGGCTTCCCCCAGCCAATTCTACCAATACTCTGTCATCCAGCAATCCCTGGCGTTGCCCAACCACCACCGCAGCACAGGCACCACTACCACAAGCCAATGTTTCACCCGTGCCTCGTTCATAGACGCGCAGCCGAATACGACTGCGGTCAATAATTTCCATAAATCCAACATTAACCCGCTGCGGAAAACGCTCATGCTGCTCAAGCACAGGCCCCAACGTCTCGACTGGCGCTATCGTAACATCATCCACCGTCAATACCGCGTGGGGATTTCCCACGGATACCGCGCCTAGTTGATACTGCTCACCAGCCACCTCTATTGTATAACGTTCTGCCTGCTGCGGTGCGTCAAAAGGGATATCCTGTGGATCAAAACGCGGCGCACCCATATCTACCGTCACCAGCCCCGCATCATCCAAATGCAATGCCAGGCAACCGCTCATGGTTTCAACCACGATGTCTTTTTTATCCGTCAAACCTTGGTCAAGCACAAAACGGGCAAAACAACGCGCGCCATTGCCACATTGCCCCACCTCTCCGCCATCAGCATTAAAGATACGGTAACGAAAATCGGCCTGATCTGACTCAGCTGGCTCCACCAGTAATAGTTGATCACAGCCCACACCAAAGTGTCGATCAGCAAGAAAACGGATCTCGTCAGCGCTCAAACTGACAGGATTAGAAACAGCATCAATGACAATAAAATCATTGCCGAGGCCGTGCATTTTTGTAAAGTGAAGCATTGATATACCGTACGCCTACGTCAACTATCTAAAAAACATATATAAATCAGCGTTAATGACCACTAAAAACTCACGCATTAAATGCGCAAAAAAGTAAATCAAAACACCCTCATAATTCCCTTAACGCATTGAAGTATACAATTCATGCTAGAGAATAGCACCCGCAAGCAAGCCGCTGGATCGCAGGCTAGCGAACGACTATTATAGATACACCAGAAATTTACAACGGCAAAATTCAACGGCTAAACCCATTGATATAACAATTGAAACTAAATTAAACCTGATCCCCATGAAAAACTCGACCTGTCCATGCTGTAAAAAAGACACTATATCTACCAAAGATAAATACTTTGCAGGTATCTGGCGCGTTATTCATTGCTGCGACTGCAATTCCCGCTTGTGCGCAAACCCGATACTTATGGCTGTCGCCTACGCCGTCTATTTTTGGGCATTTGCCTGGTTCGGCTACCTTGCCTTTTACCACAAAGACCCGTCGCAGCTGCTTTATTTAATTCCGATATGGTTTTTTCTGGATTTTCTAAACATCAAATTAATGCCGCTTTCTATTATGAAAAAGAAACGGGATTAGTTGGTTGCAAGCCACTTGGCATCCACAAATATGGCAAAAATACTCGGCATCGGCATCGCCACCCTCGATATTATCAATACCGTTAATGGTTATCCCGATGAAGACGAAGAAGTTCGCGCGCTAGAACAGCGCAACCGTCGTGGCGGCAATGCCTCCAATACACTTACGGTACTCAGCCAACTAGGTCACCACTGTGCATTTTCGGGCGTTATCACAAATGATAACGATGGCTGTCTAATCAAAGCTGATTTACAAAAATATCAAATTAATACTGACTTATGTCAATCCGCGACAGAGGGTAAAACCCCCACTTCCTACATTGCACACAACCAACTTAATGGCTCCCGCAGCATTATTCATTTTCGCGATTTACCCGAGCTGTCTTTCAATACCTTTAAGAGCATCTCGCTAGAGGCATTCGACTGGCTGCACTTCGAAGGCCGTAATATCGAAAACACCGTTAAAATGCTGGATTACGCAATCAGTTCTGCATCACAAATCAAACGCTCAATCGAGATTGAAAAGCCGCGCACAGATATCGAAAAGCTGTTCCCATTCGCTAATACTCTGATTTTTTCTAAACACTACCTGCATGCACATGGGCAACATGAACCAGCCGTGTTTCTGGCAGATCTCCATCAGCGTTTACCTGAAACAGATTTAATCTGCAGCTGGGGTGAACAAGGTGCCTGGTATCACAGCCGCCATAATGAACAAGGGCATTGCCCAGCTAATTTTCCTGAAAAAATTATCGACACTCTCGGTGCAGGAGATACTTTCAATGCCGGGCTGATCAATGCACTTTTAACAAAAAAATCATTAAACCATGCAACGCACCAAGCCTGTAAATTAGCCGGCCAAAAATGCGGGCAACAGGGATTGAATTTAGACATAGAAACTTATCGCGCCTGAAAAAATCAAGCAACATTAAAATAAAACAAGAAATCTAAAATTCAGGTTAAATAATTACACACGAGGAACGTATGTACTGCGCGGCGGCAAAGTAAAATAAAACGTAGCGCCTACACCCACTTCTCCCTTTGCCCAAACACGACCACCATGGCGTCGAATGATGCGTTGTACCGTCGCTAGACCAATACCCGTGCCCTCAAATTCTTTTTCATTGTGCAAACGGCTAAATGCACTAAATAACTTACCCACGTAAGTCATGTCAAAACCCGCTCCATTATCCTTTACAAAATAGACTATGCCCTCATCGCCCTCAGTGGATCCCAAAGAAATCATGGCGCTGTTTTTATTTTGCGAATATTTCAGGGCATTACCTAGCAAGTTTTCCATAACCACGCGCAGTAAGCCGGGGTCTCCCTCAACCTTTTTAATGGGGTTACATTGAAAATCAATGCTGAGCTCACTGCCTGCATCTTTTAACGTTGCCATTACTTCATTCGCGATCTGTGCAAGATCAAGCTCTACAAAGCTTATTTTTTGTGAACCTATTTTTGACAGCCTCAACAGATCATCTATGAGCTCACCCATACGCTTAGCACTTTGAGTAATCCGCAACAGATAACCCCTGCCATCTTCGGACAACTCGTCACAGCAATCCTCCTCCAGCGCCTGACTAAAACCCGCTATTGAACGCAGCGGAGCGCGTAAATCATGCGAAACTGAATAATTGAAAGCTTCAAGTTCTTCGTTAATAGCCTGCATCTGCCTGGTACGCTCTTCCACCAGCGATTCAAGGTGATGCCTATAACGTAGTAATTCCTGCTCATCGTATTTGGATTCAAACTCTACCGCTAAACGCGATGCATAAGCACTAAGAATAGGCTCAGACCATCCATCTGGCTGCAAAGGTCTGATGTTCATAACAGAGATCAAACCTAAAACTCTTTGGTTTCTAGCGAAAAGCGAAGACCCAAAATAACTTTCGACACCCATATCAGCCAACATTTGATCACTCGGATAAAGTTTGGCGGCATTGCAAGGAATCAACTCTTTTTTCCCATCAAGAATATCCTGACAAGGCGTGCCTTCCAGGTCGTATTCAAAATTATCGGCAAAATCTTCGCCTGCCCACACCGCAAGGGTGCGAACTCTTGTTCCACAGGGAAGAAGTTCACCAACAAAAGCATATTTACAATCATAAAGAAGAGCGAGATTTTTTACGGAGATGCGTAAAAAATCTTCAAAATCAAGTGCGGAGGAGCTTACGGCAAGTGACCGCATCACTTCATAAATTCGTTTTTGTTCGTCTATCTGAGTGGCCATAAAAAAATCACAATGCAAGTTTCTCGCAATTGAAACATATTTTATTATGAATAAACATCGAAAATTTAAGGTTATAACCTAATGCCTAAAAAATATGCAACAATACTCAACATGATACATATCTACGATAAAAAAGGCTTTTCACCGCTGCTGTCGCTTGATGCCGACAGCCTTAGTAATATTGATTTACAGCACGCAGAGCTGCATGAGGCCAATCTCATCGAATACAATCTCAGTCACGCCGACCTGCGTGGCGCAATCTTGACCAATGCTGATTTACGTTTTGCAAACCTGAGTCATGCTGATCTACGCGGGACTAATCTGACAGATGCTGATCTCTCCAATGCAAATCTTGATCACGCGCTACTGGACAATGCCGTATTGAATAACACCATATTAACCAACACTACACTGCCGGAATCCTTTAAAAAAAGGCAGCCAACACTAAATAAATTGCAATCCATACCGGTCAAGGAAGAACATCAGGGTTAACCTGACTGACCTCATACAATGTCAAATATCGCTCGTATTGCAATCACCGCAGGTGAACCGGCCGGAATTGGACCCGACCTCTGTATCCAGCTTGCACAGCAACCCCGCTCGTATGAACTAACCGTCATTGCTGATCCAGCGATGCTGCAACAACGCGCAATGCAACTCGGCCTGCCGCTTAACATTGAAATTATTGATACAAACACTGAAAATAATTTTGGCCCTATAAAAGCCGCAGCTAGTAGCTCCTTGCGGGTATTGCCCGTCACTACAGTAAACCAGGTTATAGCAGGACAGCTTGATAAACGTAATGCCAACTATGTGCTTGAAACTTTAAATTTAGCCATCGATGGCTGTATGTCTGGGCGCTTTGATGCCATGGTAACGGCGCCGGTACATAAAGGTATTATGAATGATGCAGGCATAACTTTTACTGGACATACAGAGTTTCTTGCTGAACGCAGCAACACGCCGTTGGTTGTCATGATGCTTGCAACGCCAGGACTACGCGTGGCACTTGTAACAACCCATCTGCCTTTACGCGAGATCTGTGATGCCATCACACAAACACTAATTGAAGACATTATCAGCATTGTTAATCATGACCTGAAAAAATATTTTTCCATCGCGCAACCGCGCCTGTTAGTGTGTGGACTAAACCCACATGCCGGTGAAAACGGTCATCTAGGCCGTGAAGATGAAGACACTATTGTTCCAGCACTAGCGCAGTTACGAAATGCTGGTTTGCATATAAAAGGGCCTTTACCTGCTGACACACTATTTATCCCTAAATACCTCGATCAGTGCGACGCTGTTATCGCCATGTACCACGATCAGGGTTTACCGGTGTTGAAACACAAGGGTTTTGGAGAGGCGGTTAATATTACACTTGGACTACCTTTTATCCGCACCTCTGTAGATCATGGCACCGCACTAGAGCTCGCCGGCAAAGGCGGAGCAAATGCAGGCAGCCTACGGTACGCACTCGATGTAGCACTGGAAATGATCCAGCATCGATCACCATTCAACAGCCAAATCAGGCAACCAAATCAGACGCCGGCAACAATATGAAGCAGCATCGCGCACGCAAACGATTTGGCCAAAACTTTCTGCACGATCAGGCTATCATCGCACAGATTATTGCTGCCATTCACCCGCAGGCTAATCAACACATTGTAGAAATTGGCCCTGGCAAAGGTGCGCTCACAAAACCCTTGCTGCAAGCATTGCACTTAATCAAAAACAAAGGAGGCGAAACACACCCGCTCGATGTTGTTGAGCTGGATCGCGACCTGCCCGTTTTGTTACGTGAGACTTGTGCTGAATATAGTGACCTACGCATTCATCTTGCGGATGCACTAAAATTCGATTTTTGTGGCTTAGTTAATAATAATAGGAAATTACGCATCACGGGCAATCTACCCTACAACATCTCGACACCATTGATATTTCATTTGTTGCAGCAACTGCATTGCATTAAGGATATGCACTTCATGTTACAAAAAGAAGTCGTCGAGCGACTTTCCGCAGCGCCAGGCAGTAGCGCCTACGGTCGGCTGAGTGTCATGGTGCAATACCGTTGCAGGGTCGAAAACCTGTTTACAGTGCATCCCGGCTCGTTTATTCCCGCACCAAAAGTTGATTCCGCTATCGTAAGGCTAATCCCTTATTCACAGCCACCCATTCAGGTTTATGATGAAAAACAATTATCACGACTGGTTACGCAGGCTTTTTCACAACGTCGAAAAACATTGCGCAACACTCTGAAAACACTGCTCAGCGCCGAGCAAATTGCCAGCGTCAATATCGACCCTGGACTGCGCGCAGAAACTCTCACACTTGAGCAGTTCGCACAACTCAGCAACCTACTCAAAGATGAGTAATAAACAAGCTAACACCTAAAAATCATCAATCCCTTATCGCCTCAATTTCAATTTCAAGCGCCATTTCATCACCGATACCCGGCGACCCATAAGTAACACCAAAATCAGAACGTTTAATCTGCGCCGAAGCATTAAATCCGCAGACGTATTTTTTCTTGGCTGGATCAAAGGGGTGAACCCCACAATGCATGTTAGTTATTGCAAGGCTGACTGCTTTACTAACACCCATAATAGTTAGCCGACCATCGACTCGACCGCTACCGTCATCATGCAAAGTGACTTTATCTGATTTGTAAGTAATATCTGGAAATTCAGCAGCATTAAGAAAATCGGGTGACCGCAAATGATCATCTCGTTTCTTCATGCCCGTATTAATTGATGATGCATCAATGACCACATCAACAGAGCCTGTTTTAGCCAATCTGTCAATATTTAGCTTCCCGGTGGTTTTACCAAAACGACCGTGCATAGTTGAAAAGCCCAAATGATTTATTTTGAAATTTGGATAACTATGGTTCGGGTCAATCGTAAAGCTTTCACTGGCAGAAAAACTGCTTAAAGGAAAGATCAGCATCAAAAAAAAGACTAGTTTTCTTAACATATCTCTATCTCCACATAAAATTATTAGCACAACAACAAAAGGGCTAAAAAATCGTCACCGCCCATAAGAACAAGCAACATAGATTAGACGATAAACCTAACCGGCAGCAATATTTTTTATTTTTATTATTGTCGAATTTAAAATTTTGCGATGTCAGGCATCATTGCTTGAAACAGGAAGATTGATTATAAAGCGTGTACTTTCACTGTCTGATTCAAGCACTATACTGCCAAAATGAGCTTCTATAATAGACTTAACGATGGCTAAACCAAGCCCGACGCCTTCTTCATTATGCTGCCTGGATGGGTCAATACGATAAAAACGATCAAAAAGTCTACTCAGATGCTCTGCGGGAATCGGTGTGCCTGGATTTTCTATCTCAATCAGCACAGTATTATTGTTTTTGCTTATTTTAATTTTTACATAACCACCTTTTTCAGTATAACGAATGCCGTTCGCTATAAGGTTGCCCATTGCTCGTCGCAACATCAAGGCATCACCCACCGTTTCTGCTTCACCCTCTAGCGTTAATACAATATTTTTTTCTTCGGCCCAAATACCATAATAATCACACAGCTTTATCAGCTCGTTTTTTATATTCACACTCTCAATTGAAGGCAGCAACAAGCCATTATCCGCTTTTGCCAAAAATAACATGTCGCTGATCATCTGCGCTAAACGCTCATACTCTTCCATATTCGAATACAAAATGCTCTGATACTCGTTCAAGTCTCGCGACTGTGAAAGTGCCACCTGTGTCTGTGTCATTAAATTTGTAATGGGTGTACGCAGCTCATGCGCCAGGTCAGCGGAAAATTCAGATAATTGCTGAAAAGAGTTCTCCATTTTTTCAAGATGTTCATTTAACGATACAGCTAATTTTGTCAGCTCTCGAGGGACCTCTTCTGGTCGCAACCGTGTATTGAGTTCATTAACCGTGACACCATGAATTTGGCTCACAATTTTATATAGAGGTGCATTTCCTTGGCGTACTGCAAACCAGCCCAGTAGCCCCATTATCACAAAACCACTCGCAATCATTACCCATAACGAAAGCCGAAATTTTTCAATGAATATCAAATGATGATCAACCAACATAGCTATGAATATCCTATATGTAGTATCTTGATCAGGTTTCTCACTCACCACCTTCACAGTTAGAACACGGTAGCTGTGCTCGCTATCACTCCAGCGATATGACAAACTATTTTCTAATTTAGAAAAATCTCTAAGTGTCATTTCAACAAGATCAGTCTCACTAACACTAGCAAAAAATATTTCTCTATTTTTTTCTCTGCTGTTCTGTTTCGTTATAAAAAGAAAGGCTCCATGGTGCCCCACTAAAAGATCATTCAAACTTTTTTTAAGTGTTTCGGGTTGAGTTTCAGCGTCGTCAATCGAAAATATTTGAGACACGTGACCTTGGATAATACTCAGCCTTGCAATGTCCCCATCTTCAAAATGACGCTCGATAGAGCGCTCAACAAACCAGCCAAACCCAGAAAAAACCAGCGCTGTGGCTATGCTAAATAACAGCGTCAATCGTAAAGTAAGAGAGGGAGGTCTTCGCACTGATTTTAGTCTTCACATCGATCTTCAAGCATATAGCCCATACCCCGTACGGTATGAATTAATCGGCCCTTAAAACCGTCGTCTATTTTCGCTCGTAGACGCCGAATTGCCACATCAATCACATTGGTATCGCTGTCAAAATTCATGTCCCAAACCTGCGAAGCTATCAATGAGCGCGGCAACACTTCTCCCTGACGCTGCATTAATAACTCCAAAAGTGAAAACTCCTTCACTGTCAGCTGAACAACCTGACCTGCCCGTGTCACACGGTGACGGATTAAATCCAGCTCTAAATTGGCAACTTTTAGCACAGCTTTGCTTACCTGCTTGTTACCGCGACGTAGCAACGTACGAACCCGAGCCAGTAGTTCTGTAAATGCAAACGGCTTCACTAAATAGTCATCGGCACCCAGCTCCAGGCCTCTCACTCGATCATCAATACTGTCTCGTGCAGTCAAAAACAAGACTTGCGCTGTATTCTTCTCATCTCGCAACGACTCCTGAATCTGCCAGCCGTCAATATCCGGAAGCATCACATCAAGAATCACCAGATCATACGACCCTGTTACAGCCAAATGCTGGCCATCCAGCCCATTACGCGCGACATCCACAACAAAACCAGCCTCTTTTAAGCCCTGACAGAGGTAATCACCCGTTTTAATTTCATCTTCAACGATTAAAATTTTCATACATGCCTGCGATATTTAATTTAAACCAAAAATAATGCTATTCTTGCATTCAGTCTAACGACAAAGAGCTGCCAGGAATATCACCTTTTCATTACAAATTTGTAATGTTTTCGCAATGATTTAGACATAAATAAACGTTACTATATCAGCAAAATATCTACATATTAGTTAGTAGGCCAAGCTGGCCATATTTAGCCGAAACGGCACACAAGGAAAAGACTACGATGAAACACACCCTCAAAAACTCATTAGTTCTGCCAGGTTTATCAAGACGCCGGTTTTTAAATGGACTCGCAGCGGGTGGCGTTTTAATGGGTCTATCATCTTATATCAAACCCAGCTGGGCGAATGAATCAACCCATTTGGGCATGGCACCAATATTGAGCGGTACCGAGTTTGATCTAACCATTGCGGAAAGCATGGTTAATTTCACTGGCAATCCGCGCATGGCAACGACAATCAATGGCTCCATACCGTCACCGATACTACGCTGGCGCGAAGGTGAAACTGTCACCCTTAGAGTTCACAACAAATTAAACACATCAACCTCCATTCACTGGCACGGCATTTTGTTACCTTTTCAAATGGATGGTGTGCCGGGTGTCAGCTTCAATGGTATCCCAGCAGGCAGTACATTCACTTACCGTTTCAAAGTACAACAGGCAGGCACCTACTGGTATCACTCACACAGCGGCTTTCAGGAACAAACCGGTATGTACGGCGCAATTATCATCGATCCTGCGGCAGGTGAATCGATCCGTGCCGATCGTGACTACGTCGTACAATTGTCCGACTGGACTGACGAAGACCCAATGGATGTCTTCAAAAAACTCAAAAAACAGGGTGATTATTACAATTTCAATCAACCAACGGCCGCAGATTTTTTTCGTGACGCCGCTGAACTCGGTGTAGGTAAGGCTGTCAGTAAACGCAAAATGTGGAATAAAATGCGCATGAGTCCCGTCGATCTAGCGGACATTTCAGCTTATACCTACACCTATTTAATGAATGGAACCACGCCGGCTGGCAACTGGACTGGAATTTTCAAGCCCGGGGAGCGCGTTCGTTTACGTTTTATCAGCAGCGGCACACAAAGCTTTTTTGATGTACGCATACCCGGCTTGAAAATGACCGTTGTCCATGTTGATGGACAGGATGTCGAACCTGTGACAGTGGATGAATTCAGATGTGGCCCCGGTGAAACCTATGATGTCATCGTCAGCCCAGAGGATGACGTCTATACCATTTTTGCTCAATCACTAGGACGCAGCGGTTATGCGCGCGGCACACTCGCAACACATAAAGGTTTGAGCGCTCCCGTACCAGAAGTAGATGCTCCAGAATGGCTCACCATGGCTGATATGGTGGGTGATATGAGTGCTGGCAATGATATGGCAGGGATGTCTGGCATGGATCACAGCATGCACGGAGGCATGGCAATGGCAGCAAATGCCGTTCATGTGCGTCACGCCAAAACGGAATACGGCCCCAGCGTCGATATGCGCGTGGATACTCCGCGCACCAATCTCGATGATCCGGGTATCGGTCTGCGGAACAATGGACGTCGTGTATTAACCTACGCCGATCTACATACCCCCGGCGGTGATGTCGATGGACGTGATCCCGGTCGGGATATTGAATTACATCTCACCGGCAACATGGAACGTTACACCTGGTCGCTGGACGGTCTGGAATTTGGAAAATCTACACCGATACATTTCCGTCACAACGAACGTCTGCGCGTCATTTTACACAATGACACCATGATGACTCACCCTATGCATCTGCACGGCATGTGGAGTGATTTAGAAACACCCGAAGGTGAATTTCTGGCGCGCCGCCACACCATAGCGGTACAACCCGCTCAAAGAATCAGCTTTCGTGTGACCGCCGACGCGCTGGGACATTGGGCATGGCATTGCCATCTCTTATATCACATGGACGCAGGGATGTTCCGCGAAGTGGTGGTGGCATGAAAATGAAAACAACATTACGGTGCTTAAACAAAAATCTGTCTATTTCAATAATGGCGGCCAGTTTATTGACTCTCAATATACCCTCTGCGTGGGCTCAGGATAAAATGGCAATGCCCGAAATGCAGCATGCCAGTCACTCCGAGGCTAAGTCCGAAATGGACATGGACTTCTCTGGCATGGACATCAATGATGATAAACAGCCCATGAATCATAGCGAAATGAATATGGACATGGGCTCAATGCAAGGTGGCTCGGCACCCGCAGATGCGCGTGACCCTCATGCTCACTCAGGAGGCTTCACCCTTGACGACTCTGCCGATGTTCAGCGACTTGTCCTGGCTGATGAATATAATTTCGGTTCACTCTTAGTCAATCGTCTTGAATCAGTTAATAGCTCAGATAATTCATCCTCTGTTTATGATTTACAAGCCTGGTATGGTCGCGACTATGACCGCCTCGTTCTAAAAGCAGAAGGAGACGCCGATGCTGGAAAGCTTCAGGAAAGCAGCACGGAATTATTATGGTCCCACGCCATCGCAACGTTCTGGGATACCCAGCTGGGTATACGCTACGATGGTGGCGAAGAACCCGATAGAAGCTGGCTGGCCCTTGGCGTACAAGGCTTAGCGCCCTACTGGTTTGAAGTCGACGCAACATTTTATATCGGTGAAAATAGCATGACAGCTTTTACTCTCGAAGCCGAATATGAATTGCTGCTGACACAAAAACTGATTCTTCAGCCTCGCATCGAAGCTGATTTTTATGGCAAAAAAGACCTGGAGCTTGAACGCGGCAGCGGATTATCTGGTTTAACTGCTGGCGTACGTTTACGTTATGAAATTAAACGTGAGCTTGCACCATACGTTGGCATTGAATGGTCTGGAAAATACGGTGACACCGCAAATTTTGCCAGTGCAAACGGCCAGTCAAAAAGTGACACAGCCATTGTCGCGGGCCTACGCTTTTGGTTCTAATGTCCGCTATTAAAGTTAGTTCTCAATAATTTTTATTCAAAAAGGAAAGTTTAATGAAGAAAAAACTATTATCAATATCCGCCCTGGCTGTAGCAGGAATGCTATTAACCACTCCTGTCTACGCAAATGCGGGGGATGGTCACGGCCACGATGATGATCATGGATCTAAAACCGGACATCATGATAATGACAAGAGCGATGATGATCATCACGGAAATAAGAAGGGTGACATGTATTCTGCCAGTAAAGAAGTTAATGGTTACACAGTTAACTTCATGATCATGCCCGCCAAACCCGGAAAAGAAATGGGCGGCAGCCATGACGTTATGGTCAAGGTGGCTCAGAATGGAGAACCTGTAAAAGATGTCACCATGAAAACCAAAGTAGTACATCCAAATGGAAAGTCGCAGACTAAAAGTGCTATGGCAATGGGTGATTGGTTAATGGCAGGTTATGACCTTGGTCATAACGGTAAACATAAACTCATGGTTCTATTCAAAACCAAAGATGGTAAAAAACACAAAACAGGCATTTCTTACGCGATGTAAGAACCTTTATGACATGCATCACTTCAGAAAAAGTGGTGCATGTTGATAAATATTCAGTAACAAAACAAAGCAGCTTTAGAGGTCTTCTCTAAACAAACCAAATCAAAACGCTGCACTGCTATATTTCTTTAGCCGGGTAATTTCACCCCCCTCAAGTCACAGGAGTATTTATGAGAATAATCATTGCTACATTAGGCGCGGCGGCAGCGCTGGCGGCGGGTGTTGGGCTCTTGATTGTCAATACCGGCATGTTTAACGTTTCAACTTCCTGGGAAGACCCAGCGCTGGTACGCTGGGCATTAATCACCACCCGTGAGAACTCAATCAAAAGCCGAGCGGCATACATTGAGACACCCATGACCACAGGAGCCAAACAAGTAGATGAAGGCTTCCGCAGTTACCGAGAAATGTGTGCGGTATGCCATACGCCACCCGGCGCAATAGATTCACCCATCACAAAAGGTCTCAACCCCGTTCCACCTGACTTGGCTGAAAGTGCTGAACACATGTCATCCGCTGAATTGTTCTGGGCGATAAAAAATGGCATTCGAATGACCGGCATGCCTGGATGGGGCATTACACATAAAGATAAAGAAATGTGGGATATAGTAGCTTTTCTAAAAACTTTACCTGATATGAAGAAAGAAGACTACGAAGCCATGGGTAAACGCCTGGAAGGTGGACACAGCCACAGTGGCGGTGGTCACGAAGGAGGGCATGGCGATACAGCTGAGCCCCACTCCGACGCAGGTAGTGGCCACGCACACGGTGGCGACGAGCATCCTCATGATGATGACGTCGAAGACATGGACTTTAGTGATATGGAAATTTAAACAGGACTTCTTATTGAGGGGGAGGATGACCACCCCCTCATAATTTCAAACAAGCCAGACAAATATCGCAGCACAGTTACTCAATTCCAATCTTACCTGATAGGCTGTTACTAGCCCCATCACCTTTGTGCTATTTAACTACTTTAACTAAACGTTAGAGGCATTTTTTTGAATCAAAAAATAAGCCCATCCAGGCTAATAATTATTAGCTCTATATTTTTTATTCTTTTTGGGAACCTGACATTTTTTTCGAATGTAATCGAGGTTTACCCTGTTAATTTAAGTAACAGCCTCTTTCTACTTTCATTGGCACTGGTTTTTTTCAGCATCAACGTTATGCTACTGTCACTGCTCTGTTATAAACACACCATAAAACCTGTCTTAATTACGATTTTATTAATATCAGCTTCCACTGCCTATTTTATGGATAGCTACAATGTGATCATTGATGATGTAATGATAGATAACATCATTAAAACAGACACAGCTGAATCCCTTGATTTAATCAGTTTAAAATTTTTTATCTATTTTATATTTTTAGGCGTACTACCTTCTACCTGGATTTACACATTAAAAATTACAACCCTGCCCATAAAAAAAGAAATTATTTCAAAACTAAAATTATTTTCATTCGCTTTAACAGTCTTTATCTCGCTTATACTTATCTTTGGAAATTTTTATGCTTCATTCATCCGTGAGCACAAACCCCTCAGGTTTTACGCAAACCCATCGTATTATCTCTACTCCATTGGAAAATATGCCAGTAGCTTTATATCTTCAGAGCCCACGCAACTCACTAAGATAGGCCTTGACGCAAGAATTCCACCCACAGACGAACATCGCGAGTTGGTTTTTCTAGTCGTTGGCGAAACAGTTAGAAGCGACCATTTTTCTCTCAATGACTATAAAAGGAAAACCAATCCTTACCTTGAAAAAGAAGACGTACTGAGCTTTAAAAATGTTTGGTCTTGCGGCACGTCCACTGCCGTTTCAGTGCCTTGCATGTTCTCTATTTTTGATCGATCCGATTATCAAAAAGAAAAGGCCTACAACACCGAAAATGTTTTAGATATTTTACAGCATGCAGGTGTTAACGTACTCTGGTTAGACAACAACTCAGACTCAAAAGGTGTTGCACTCAGAGTTCCCTATGAAAGCTATAAAAATAAAGAAATAAATCCCTCCTGTGATATTGAATGTCGCGACGAAGGCATGCTCGCCAACCTGCAACGTTACATCAACGACCATCCACAAGGCGACATATTAATTATAATGCATCAAATGGGAAACCATGGCCCTGCTTACTTTAAACGTTACCCATCACAATTTAAAAAATTTACACCAACCTGTGAAACCAACCAGTTAGAAAATTGCACACAACAAGAAATAATCAACACCTATGATAACGCGATCCTCTACACTGATTATTTTTTATCAAAAGCCATCAAGCTGCTAAATAAAAATAACGATCAATTTGAGGCAGCATTATTGTATGTCAGTGATCACGGCGAATCATTGGGTGAAAAAGGTTTGTTCCTGCATGGCTTACCCTATATGTTTGCACCTGGCCTACAAAAACGTGTTCCTTTATTGATGTGGTTTAGCGAATCATTTGAAAAAGATGAAATAAATTATGATTCGCTAAAAAACAAACTGACTAACAAATATTCTCACGATAATATTTTTCATACTTTACTGGGTTTAATGGAGATTAAAACCAGCATCTACAATAAATCACTGGACATCATTGACCACCCTGATGAGAGCTAACCATAAAGCTGTTAATTATTCATTTTCCAAACAGATAATCACAACAGTTATTACGTTGATATTTACTGTTATTTTATTCGAGATGACTAATATCGACCTATGGGTTCAGGATTTTTTATACAATGTCGAAACGAAAACATGGATCATAAATCGTGACGACCAACTCACCAAATTTATTTTCTACGATGGTATTAAAAAATTATTTATAGCCCTCATACTATCAATGACCATCGCTTTAATCTTTTTTAAAAAATCAAAACTTGTACAGCACTACAAACAAGGGTTGCTAATCGTATGTATCTCAGCACTCACTGTCACCTTTACTGTTAGCGCATTGAAAGCCATCACCAATGTTCCCTGCCCTAAAGATATTTCACGTTATGGCGGTAACTACCCACATATTACATTTTCAAAAAATTATCCTAGCAGGTTTCAACAAACAGAAATAAAACGCTGCTATCCCGCTGGCCATGCTGCTGGGGGCTTTTCTTTATTGTCGTTATTATTTTTATTAAAAAAAAGAAAATCAAAAATCATCACATTGATAAGTGTAATGGGCGTTAGCTGGAGCATAGGTGGCTATAAAATGTTAATTGGTGATCACTTTCTCAGCCATACTTTAATTTCGATGATTCTGGCATGGCTGTTAATTTTAATTATTGCAAAGGCTGTCTTGTCTTTAACTAGTGTCAATTTCAAAAAGGGAAATCGCCACCACCACTCGTCCACGCAATAAAAATAGCGGCTGCCACGGCAGGCGCGAATATCAGCTTCATCGTCAACACCTGTCGCCAGGGGTTTCGGGCAGATAAAGGCACATAGGCTAACAATGGAATTGTCGCCAGAAATGCCAAACTATACCAGGGCAGCTGTGCATAAACACTGGCCGATAAACCGATCAAACTGCTCAACATAGCTACCGGCAGTGCCATTGTTGCTCCGACATTTCCCACTTTATTTACTGCGCTACTTGAAAACACTAATCCAATAATTAATAAACCTGCTATTGCAGCAGCAAGCGCCGATGCTAATTGCCCGAGTAACGCAGATGCACCAAACAATGCTGCAATGCCTGTTCCAACGGCTAATAATAAAGCGGCACTGCTTATTCTCCACGGTTTTTTACGCAGACCATAGAGCCACAAGCTATTCCATGTAACGTAGATTACTGCACTTGCGGCCAACAGCCACATTGCACTACCACTGCTACGCGCAAGTAACGGCCATATCAACCACAAAGCCGAGCTGACTCCAGCAACAACTATTATCGGCAATCCAACTCGACGTAACGGGCGCCAATTATCAATGGCTATGCCTAGCAATACAGCTGCGATGCCTAATATTAATATTTTACGTGTACTGGTCAGCGGCAGAATTTGAAAACCACTGATATACCAGGCAGCCACATAAAACCCTATGGCAATAGCCAATCCGGAACCACGCCCGAAAATACCCAGCACTGTTGCTAAAACTAACGCAATAACAAATGGAATAAATGTGGATTGTAATAAGGGGTTTGATGATAATTCAGCTAACATCGATTCATCCAATTTCTGATAAAAAATATTTATGCATCAGTAAAACTGCATTGCGCTTTACATTGCACATTCATCCATTCTAGCTCGCTTCTGTCCAGCCTCATCGCCGTCAACGTTCCACCCCAAACACAGCCTGTATCTAAAGCATAAAGACCTTGCTGACTGTGTTGCCCAAGTGTTGACCAATGTCCGAATATAATTTTCATGTCCACACTGCGTCGACCAGGCACATCAAACCAGGGGAAGATGCCATTTGGCTGACTACCTGGCGCACCTTTTTCACTAAGCACTAAGCGTCCCTCTGCATCACAAAAACGCAAGCGGGTAAAACTGTTAACAATAAAACGCCAACGATCGACACCTGATAAATCAACAGGCCAACAATCCGGTTCATCACCATACATTTGGCTGATAAATAATTGATAATCATCGCTCCGTAACACTGTTTCTACTTCAGCGGCACAACTTTGCGCGGTTGCCAAATCCCATTGCGGAGGCAGACCCGCATGCACCATCGTATATCCCAAACGTTCATCGTGATGCAGTAACGGGCGAGCTCTTACCCAATTAAACAATTCATCGCGATCTGGGGCATTTAGCACATCACTAATGTTATCTTTACAAGTCTGCTCACGCAGCCCCTGCGCAATCGCCATCATATGTAAATCATGATTGCCGAGCACGGTTACCGCAGCATCACCTAAACCTTTTACAAAACGTAAAGTCTGCAATGATTTCGGACCACGATTAACTAAATCACCAGCAAACCACAACTGATCGTTACATGCATCAAAGTTAATTTTTTCCAGTAACGCCATCAGCTCATCAAAGCAGCCTTGCACATCACCGATAGCATATATCGCCATCCACTCAACCTACTATTGATTATCTCGATACGAGAGACATCGTAAAATTATCAATTCCCATCGGACAATAGCTATCACTCATCAAGCGTGAAGCCAACCTTAATCGTTACCTGCCAATGGGCAACTTTATTATTTTCGATATGACCGCGAGTATCAATAACCTCAAACCAACGCATGTTTCGCACTGTTTTTGCTGCTCGATTCACAGCATTTTCCACTGCCTCTTCCATTGTGTTTTGTGAAGAACCTATTAATTCAATTGACTTATATACGTGATCCACCATGAGTAGCGTATCCTTTTTAGTTGAATAACATTAAAGAAACATCAAACCATCATCCAGCAGCTCAAAACAATTAAAGCTATTATAAACTTCAATACTATTTTGATAAGGGCTAAATGGTCAATAAATAATACCCCATGAATTTAACACGCGAATGATTAGACGTTGTTATACTGTTCGCTTAAGGGTTTATATATACAGGCAGCCCTTCTTTCTTTTACCGATGACACTAATGACATGGAAATTAGCGGCAATACTCCCTCTACAGCTCCAGCACTGACTGTCGCCCTAACTAACAAAGGCAACAGCAGCCAAAGCAGCTTTAAAGCTGGACAGCAATTACTGGTGAGCGTTCTCAGCAGTACATCTAATAATCGCGCAACCATTGATGTCGGTGGGAAAACATTTCAGGCTCAGACTAATATTCCTCTTCAGGCAGGACAGCAATTTCGCGCCATCGCTACCGTCAATAACAAAACGAATACTGAAACCCTGACACTAACAATTATTAACAATAAAACTAACAGTGAAACCATTAGTCGCGCATTGCGCTCGGCCATGCCACAACAGGCACCACTGGCAGAAACCTTTAACAACTGGGCACAACTGTTGATAGCTGCCAGCGCCAACAGTGCTGCAACAAAAGCGATTCCTGCAGCAGTGTTGTCATTAATGCGCGAAATACTTGGCAAGCTTCCTTCTCTCTCAAATATCAAAACAGCCTCAAACCTGAAAAATGCCCTGCAACATTCCGGGCTGTTCCTTGAATCCGCGCTCGCCACACGAAACGATCAAATTAACGTTGATCTTAAGGCTATGCTGCTAAAACTAGCTGCGCAAATCCAAACTGGCATTGATACCACTGGAAACAACAAACAACTGCTTGAACAGTTACAACGCCAAACAGAATCTGCACTGGCACGCATCCAGCTTAATCAACTACAAAGTCTAAAGCAGGAAGGTAGTGCACAGCCTTTATTAATTGAGATCCCCGCTTGGGAAAAGGAGCGTTTAGATAATATCCGCCTACTTATCACTAAAGATAAATCAGGAAAACAAGATAATCATAACGATGATGACCACCAACAATGGCAGGTGCGTCTGCAATTTAATCTGCCTGAGCTAGGCTCTGTCGAGGCCTCTATCACTTTTAATAATGAACAAGCGGGCATCAGCTTTATCTCAAAAGAAGCTCATACTACCGACTTATTCAGCGATAAACTCTCAGAACTGCACGAGGACTTAAGAGACCATGGCCTGTTAATTAGTCACCTCAGCAGCCAACCTGGGAACATTGAACCACTTGAACCACATCCAACAAGCACCTTGTTCGAAGCAAAAGCATAATGGGAAAACAAAAAATACCCACTGCCATTGCGCTGCATTATGATGGCGGCTCTGCGCCACGGGTCAGCGCAACAGGCAAAGGAGAACTGGCCAAACAAATTATCGAAATCGCGCGTGAACATAATATTCCGCTACATGAAGATGTTGAACTTACGGGGTTATTAGGCAGACTGGAACTCGGCGATGAAATTCCCGAAACATTATATATTGCAATTGCCCGGGTGATCGCCTTTGCCTATTCAATATCAGGAAAACAAGCCCCTAAAGTAGACGGATAATAGTGCAGAATGAGATCCTTCGCTGTTGCTCAGGATGACATAGTATGTGCTGCGTGAATCTCTATAGCGTCATCCTGAGCAACAGCGAAGGATCTAACTTACCCCTGCAAGCAAAATGTCACAGGCCCGTCATTGATCAATGCTACCTGCATGTTGGCACCAAATTTTCCGGCACTCACATTCTCATGCTGCTGCGCAGCCTTCTGGAAAAGATAATCAAACAGGCATTCAGCTGCCTCGGGAGCGGCGGCCGATGTAAAGCTCGGGCGCATGCCTTTTTGTGTGTCGGCGGCAAGAGTGAACTGCGGTACCAATAGTAGGCCAGCAGATATCTCAGCGACATTGAGATTCATTTTTCCTTGCTGATCTTCGAAAACCCGATAGCCAAGCAGGCGTTCAAGCAAACGATCCGCCTGCGGCTCGGCATCACCACGCTGAATGCCAATCAATACCAGTAGCCCCTGATCAATCTCAGCAATCATATGATTATCAACGCTCACACTTGCCTGACTAACACGTTGCAACAATCCAATCATGCTAATTTTCCGAACAATTTTTCACGCAAACAATCGACTCATCTGTGATGTAGCCCGCACTAGCGCATCGATGATGCCTGGTTCACTGGCAGCATGGCCCGCATCAGGAATAATGTGAAACTCCGCCTCTGGCCAGGCCTGATGTAAATCCCAGGCACTTTGCAATGGACACACCGCATCATAGCGTCCTTGAATAATCACCCCGGGAATAGTTTTTAATGAATTAACATTTCTTAGTATTTGATTATCTTTAAGAAAAGAATTGTTCACAAAATAATGACTTTCAATACGTGCCAAACTTAATGCAGTATAAGGGTTAGAAAAATGTTCAATCACTTCCGATCTGCACAACAGAGTTGCCGCACAGGCTTCCCACATTGACCAGGCCTTAGATGCTGACATGCGTATTAACTCATCTTCACCTGTTAAACGTTTGTAATAGGCCTGCAATAAATCACCACGTTCCTGCTCAGGAATAGGCTTGATAAATGCCTGCCAATAATCAGGCATAAGAATAGAAGCTCCGTGCTGATAAAACCAGTCTATCTCTTGTTTGCGGCATAAAAAAATACCGCGCAAAATCAAACCTAATACCTGCTCGGGATGCGTTTCGGCATAAACAAGGCTGAGCGTTGACCCCCATGAACCACCAAATAATACCCAGCGATCAATGCCAAGGTGCTTGCGAATAACTTCAATGTCATTTACCAATGCCTGAGTGGTATTGCCCTGCAATTCAGCATGCGGCTTTGAGCGCCCGCAACCACGCTGATCAAAAAGAATAATACGATAAATTTCTGGATCAAAAAATCGCCGATGATAAGGTTCACAACCAGCACCGGGGCCGCCGTGCACCATTAACACAGGTAAACCTTTTGCATTACCGCATTCTTCTACATATAAAACATGCGGCAACGCTACATCTATGCTGTGACGCACAAAAGGTTCAATATCTGGGAACAGCTTCAGCATTTCGAATGTCCTCCTAAAATATAGTGGCAAAGCACAATTAAGGAATACCATTTCACAGTAAACTTATCCCCAATAATGTACCAATTATGTAGGTCAACAGGCCAGCGCCTCCGCCAATCATCACCATTCGTAATCCACCGGCCACCGCCCCTTTTCCGGTGAACAGACTTATAAATGCGCCAACAGCAAACAAACTGACAAGCGTTAATATAATCGTAGCTTGAATTGGCGCAATAAAATCTTGTGTATAAAGAAAAGGTAATAAAGGCACTATGGCACCAAATGCAAAGGCCGCAAATGATGCGTTTGCCGCTCCCCAGGGAGAACCTAACTCAGCGGGATTCAAACCCAGCTCTTCACGTGCCAATGTGTCCAATGCATGCTCTTTGTCCTGAATCATTTCAAAAGCCATTTCACGCGCTCTGTCCATATCAATACCACGGGCATTGTAAATCAGCGCCAACTCTTCAGCCTCTTCTTCTGGGTATTCTTCAAGCTCTTCGCGCTCAAGTTGAATCTGGTATTCATACAATTCACGCTGTGAACGTACCGAGACATACTCTCCCGCAGCCATTGATGCTGCGCCGGCTATCAAACCTGCCACACCCGAGAGTAAAATAAATTTAGCATCATGGGTTGCTCCCGCCACACCCATCACCAAACTGGCATTGGACACCAAGCCGTCATTAATACCGAACACCGCTGCACGCATATTCCCCCCGCCAATCACACTATGGCGGTAACCCACCGTATCAACCGAGGTTGGCATCGGATGCCCTGCACCTAAATGACCGCCGCTATAAACTGAAAGACCGCGAACTTTCATTGCGGCAAGTATAGGAAGAATTGGGCGCGGCCCCAGTAAACGAATCAGCCGCGCTACAATTTTCGTGCGGCGCGAAGGGGAAAATGAGTCTGGCATCTGTACGTTTTGTTTGAGCGCCTTCTCTTCCCAGAGCTGCGCCTGACTTTCAGCCGCCCTCGCCAAAGCATCAAACAAACATGAATTTGTTTTGTCCGACTCAACATCAGCCATTACCCGATATAAATATGCTGACTGTTTTTCTTCATTCCAATTATCAAACACAGTAATATCCATGAATTAATTGATAGAGTTTTCTTAATATCCTACTATTAAACAAAAATTGCTTGCGAGTAATATTCACCTTTTTCGGCTTAATACCAGCATAGCTTTACCCCGTTTCAAGAACTGAGATAAATTTACGTGTCATCTATCTATATTAAACTCGTACTGCATTTTTTTTCGATCTGGCCATTACCAATAATTCATTTCGTTGCCAGCATCATTGGCTTGCTGTTCTATTACCTGCCAAATGATCTGCGTCGCATAAGCACTATCAATATTAAACTTTGTTTTCCAGAACTTAACGAACAAGAGCATCAAGGTCTATTAAAACGCAGCCTGATAGAAACAGCAAAATCTGGTATTGAGCTCGCTCCAACACTGTTATGGAATAAAAAACGCAGCCTGTCTTTGGTCAAAACAGTACATGGCTTAGATCTACTTGAAGATGCAATAAAGGAAGGTAATGGCGTCATTATAACCACACCACATCTCGGTATATGGGAAATGATTGGCTTGTATTGCTCAGCAAACTACCCTACAACCAGCATGTTTAGACCATCACGCATTAAAAATATGGATGACTTTATTCGCCATGGGCGAGAACGTTTTGGCGCCAAATTAGTTCCAACAAATGCCAGCGGTATTCGAACCCTGTATAAGGCGCTTAAAAATGGTGAGTTAACGATCATGCTCCCCGATCAAGATCCACGCTGGGGTAGTGGCGTGTTCGTCCCCGTTTTTGGTATACAAGCCTACTCGATGACCTTGCTAGCACGCCTGGCAAAAAAAAGCAGCGCAACCATCTTATTCAGCTATGCGGAACGATTAGCTAACGGGAAGGGATATACATTGCATTTTCACAAAGCCACTGAGGGTTGCAAGAACCCAGACAGCACTATTGCAACAACCAGCATTATGTCAGGCATTGAGGACTGTATCAGGAAAGCACCTGAGCAATACCAGTGGAGTTATAAACGTTTTCGCACTCGGCCCACAGGTGAAAAGAACCTCTACTAAAACAATCCGTCAACGACGCATCGAATCAAAAAATTCAGCGTTACTTTTAGTTGCTCTCAATTTATCCATGAGGAATTCTATTGCGCCCAACTCTTCCATCGGGTGCAACAATTTACGCAAAATCCACATGCGCTGCAATTCATCTGGTTTGGTCAGCAATTCTTCACGACGTGTACCGGAACGATTAATATTAATCGCTGGGTAAATACGTTTCTCGGCGATGCTCCGTGAGAGATGTAATTCCATATTACCGGTGCCTTTAAATTCTTCATAAATAACATCATCCATGCGCGAGCCGGTTTCAACCAGTGCCGTAGCAATAATCGTTAAACTACCACCCTCTTCAACATTGCGCGCCGCACCGAAAAAACGCTTTGGCCGATGCAAAGCGTTAGCATCAACACCACCGGTCAATACCTTTCCTGAAGATGGCACAACGGTGTTATATGCCCGCGCCAAACGGGTAATTGAATCAAGCAAGATAACAACATCACGCTTATGTTCAACCAGACGTTTAGCCTTTTCAATTACCATCTCGGCAACTTGAACGTGACGGCTGGCAGGCTCATCAAAGGTACTGGAAATCACTTCACCACGCACCGAACGCTCCATTTCAGTGACTTCTTCTGGGCGCTCATCAATTAACAGTACGATCACATCACACTCAGGGCTCTGTTCAGTAATCGAGTGAGCGATACTCTGCAGCATCATCGTCTTACCCGCTTTTGGCGGGGACACAATCATACCGCGTTGCCCTTTTCCAATCGGGGAGGCCAGCTCAATGATCCGTGCCGTTATATCTTCTGTACTACCATTACCAATTTCAAGATTAAAACGCTGATTTGGGAAAAGCGGTGTCAGGTTTTCAAATACGACTTTATGTTTAGCCATCTCAGGCGGATCAAAATTAATTTGCTGAACTTTGAGCAAAGCAAAATAACGTTCGCCTTCTTTAGGTGGGCGTATTTTCCCGCTTACCGTATCACCCGTGCGCAAATTAAAACGGCGAATTTGACTAGGCGAAACATAAATATCGTCCGGCCCCGCCAAGTAAGAGCTATCCGCGGAACGCAAAAAACCAAAACCATCCTGCAAAATTTCCAGCACACCTTCACTGTAGATGTCTTCGCCTTTTTTAGCATGCGCCTTCAGTATGGCAAAAATAACATCCTGTTTTCGAGATCGGGCGGTGCCTTCAACACCCAGAGACTGGGCAAGAGTAACAAGTTCGGTTGCGGTTTTCTGTTTTAGCTCGGTAAGATTCATAATGTCATGACTATTTTCGACAATGCGGAATTGGAATGAAATGAAATGGTAGCGATGTCTGACCTAAAAAGGCAGAAAACGAACGACCAAGGATAAGTATTACGGGAATCTGTCTTTGTTGAAAGACTGTTTTTCTCTTATTTGACGCTAAACGCTATCACTTTTTTAGTGTAACGTCCAGCTTTCGAATGGGATTATCTACTTTTAAAACAAAACAATCAAATATTACTGTCCAAAAATGCAGACAGCTGGGATTTAGATACTGCACCCACCTTGGTTGCCTCAACATTACCGTTCTTAAACAGCATCAATGTGGGTATACCACGAATACCATAACGCGGCGGTGTTTCAGGGTTGTCATCAATATTGAGCTTCGCAACCAAAACCTTGCCCGCGTACTCTTCAGCAATTTCTTCAAGCACGGGTGCAATCATTTTGCAGGGCCCACACCATTCAGCCCAGAAATCTACCAACACTGGCGTTCCTGACTGAAGCACAGATTCCTCAAACAGGGCATCTGTTACGTAGTTTATTTTGTCGACCATCAGGTCTCCTCTCCTCTCTAGGACAATGCGGCACTATATCATAATATCTGAGTACTGCTTACTTCAATAATTTTCTTACCAAATATAACGGCACGGATGCGTAAATTTTAATTCCCTTCGAATATATCCCCTAAACGCAGTACATCAAGCAACATATCTGCTATGCTGCGCGGCCATGGGCGATACACATCTATCCGATAAAAAATTTTCTGACTTCAATCTGCCAGCCCCACTACAAAAAGGCATTGACGAAGCCGGGTTCACCTTCTGTACACCTATTCAGGCGGAAACGCTGGCCACTACCATAGCTGGAAAAGATGTCGCGGGGCAGGCTCAAACCGGCACGGGTAAAACTGCAGCCTTCTTAATCACAATGTTTACGCGCCTGCTTTTAACGCCCGCGCCCGAACACCGCAAACCGAATCAACCTCGCGGCTTTATCCTGGCTCCGACACGTGAACTCGCCATCCAGATCTATAATGACGCAGAACAACTAGGCAAGCACTGCGGCCAGCGTATTGGTATATTTTATGGTGGTGAAGGCCACGAAAAGCAGCGCCAGCAATTCGAGGGCGGCATTGACATCCTCATTGGTACGCCCGGACGTGTTATTGACTATTTCAAACAACATTTGTTTGATTTACGTGCTGTTGAAATTGCCGTTCTTGATGAAGCAGACAGAATGTTTGACCTTGGTTTCATCCGTGATATCCGTTACTTATTACGGCGACTCCCTGCGCCTGAAGACCGCCTCACCATGCTTTATTCTGCGACACTTTCATACCGTGTAGTAGAGCTTTCCTACGAACATATGAACAACCCTGAGACGATTCACATCGCCTCTGAAAAAACCACCGCAGACAATGTTCGACAGAGCGTTTATTACACCTCAAATGAAGAGAAAATTCCTTTATTAATAGGCCTTTTATCTAAACACGACTACCACCGGACAATAATTTTTATCAACACAAAGGAAGCCGGCAGAAAAATTCACGCCTGGCTCATCGGCAATGGTTTTGATGCCGGCGTACTGTCCGGCGATGTGCCTCAAAATAAACGACTGCGGTTATTACAACGATTTCAAAAGGGTGAATTACCCATTCTCGTCGCCACAGATGTTGCCGCACGTGGTTTGCACATCCCTGAAATCAGTCATGTCATTAACTTTGACCTGCCTCAGGACGCAGAAGATTATGTTCACCGTATCGGCCGCACAGCTCGTGCAGGCGCGAGTGGTGATGCCATTAGTTTTGCCTGTGAAGATTACGCTTTTTCACTACCGGAAATTGAAGATTATATTAGTCATAAAATTGAAGTCAGCGCAGTCAGCAGCGAACTGCTTTGCAAGCCGTCACCGCCTGTTTTTGCACCTCGTGAAAAAACCATACATACGAATTCACGCTCAAAAAATCGCGGATCATCAAATAAACCTGGCCAATCACAACAACGTCGGCACAAACGTCCGCACAGCTCCGCAAAAAAATCTGACTAAATTACTCCGATATCACAATCAACATAAATATCAGTCGCTTACTAAATGTTCGTATTAAATACATCTTTTTAGCTCGCCAATTAATTCGCAATAATCCTAACGTTCACAAGCGCTTGCGTTATTGTTAGTGTGCAGCAAAGCCTTGACAGCCCCCTGCCTGCATGGCATAAAAGGAACCCGCATCTACCGTGCACGTAGAGCGGGGCAAGAGGGGGAGGCAGTTCATCCTGCAGGCTGGACTGACCGTACATAACTTATAGACACTTTCATAACATTATGAATGGACTGTGAGAATTTACCTGAAATAAATATATAGTAACTAAGGAGAAATTTATGAGAGCGCAATTGATTGGTCTTTCTGCCGCCGCAGCTTTATTACTGAGCGCCCAGGCTGCACACGCCAACCTGGACATAGCAAAGAAAAGCGGCTGCCTGGCATGCCACAGTGTAGAAAAGAAAATTGTTGGCCCAGGCTGGAAAGATGTTGCAGCTAAATACAAAGGTGACGCTGGCGCTAAAGCTACCCTCGTTGCTAAAGTTAAAAAAGGCGGTAAAGGTAACTGGACTAGCGTAACTGGCGGCGTTCCAATGCCTCCATACTCACCTCGCGTGTCAGATGCTAACATCGACACACTGGTTGATTTCATTCTGGCTCTCTAAATAGAAGCCTGAAATGACCTGAAAAAAGCCAGCCTTGTGCTGGCTTTTTTCAACACGCCAAGCTATCGACTCCTCGGCACACCCCCAGACACGAAAAACCTCTGGCCAAAACAACAGGCTGGGCCACCTTAAAAACCTTGTAACCTTGCTCTATAAGCTGCGCCACTGCATCTCGCTTGAAATCTTCTGCCTATTTCCGCTCACTCTTGTTTCTGTTGCCGCCGTTCACCTCGTTATGGCTTTTTACAACTTTAAGTCAGCATCAGAATTTAACGGATCACATCATTTTATAAATGATTTTGCTACAGAATCACAATTATCCAGAAAACATTACAATACAAATGCAAATGAATATGATTCTCATTTACATTTAGGTTTCATGCATATATAATTCACACAGCCAATATAAATCGACCCAACACAGCAGGTCGACTAGCAACAGCAACCGGCCAATTGATCCGCCTCAATTTTTGTTCTTACATTAAGGCAGTTTTTTGCAATTTTAAAATTTAGATTAAGGAAGCTAAGTAAATGAAAAAACAACATCATTTTTTACGTGATGCCATCACCATTGCTGCATTGGGTCTGGGTCTGGCACTGCCAGCTGGCGCAGCAAATAAAGATTCAGACAAAGTAGACACGAAGACCAAAGTACTCGACAAAGTGATGGTGATCGGCAATCCCGCCAACATTGAAAACATGCCGGGTTCTGCCCAGATTGTCACCAAAGAAGATATTCGCCAACAAAACTATGATGACGTTAACCGTGCGCTGCGCAAGGTGCCGGGGGTTTATGTGCGCGAAGAAGACGGCTTTGGCTTGTTTCCCAATATCAGCCTGCGTGGTGTCGATACTACCCGTAGCGCCAAAGTCACACTGATGGAAGATGGTGTAATGGTTGCGCCTGCCCCGTACTCCGCACCATCGGCCTACTATGCGCCCACTGCAGGACGCATGAGCGGCCTGGAAGTATTGAAGGGCTCCAGTCAGATTAAATATGGCCCTCATACCACCGGCGGTGTAATCAATTACCTTTCAACTGCCATTCCAACCCAGGAGAAGGCTTACCTGAAAACAACGTTCGGCAGTTTTAACGAGCAACGCACCCATGCCTATACAGGCAATACCTTTGATACAGAAGCCGGGCAGTTCGGCGTGCTGTTGGAGGGTTATAGACGACAAAACGATGGTTTTAAAACCATCGATGAAACCGCTGATTTTCGTAATGGTGACGACACTGGGTTTAGTAAAACAGACGCCATGGTCAAACTATCATGGGAACCTAATACAGAAATGTATCAACGACTGGAATTCAAACGTGGCACCAGCGACCTTAATGCAAATGAAACTTACCTGGGTCTGACCGAAGCTGATTTTAAAACCGACCCGACGCGCCGTTATGCAGCATCGCGTTTTGACAACATGGACAGCGAACAAGAACAAACTTCATTGCGCTACGCCATTAGCCCCAACGATGATCTCGATATCATTACCACTCTCTATCAAAATGATTTCAAGCGTAACTGGTACAAGCTCAATAAGGTAAACGGTGACTCGCTCTCCAAAGTCCTGGCTACGTCCGGCTTATCGCAGGATTGCATGAAAGGCACTGCGGCTTGCGATCTAAAAATCAAGGCCAATAATCGCGAATATAATGCCAAAGGTATCGAATCAGTCGTTTATTCCCGTTTTGACACCAACGACGTACAGCACGAAGTAATGGTGGGTGTTCGTCTGCATCAGGATGAAGTCAGACGTTTTCAGTGGGAGGATACCTATACTCAGGCAGCCAATGGCACCCTCTCCAACATGACACCTGGCACACCAGGTGCGGCAGGTGATCGTTTTCAAAAAACGGAAGCCCTGGCGCTGTTTGTGCAGGATACTATTGAAGCGGGCAACTGGACTGTCACGCCCGGCATTCGTTACGAGACACTGGATCAAATCTCTGAAGACCCCAAGGGAACGCTGCAAAGCGCCACTGGCACCAAAGGCCGTGACGGAAAGAACAGTTTTGATATGACTGCTGTCGGTGTCGGTGCAGCCTATCAATTCAACGAAATGTGGACAGGCTTTGGTGGTTTACATACCGGGTTTTCTCCGCCCAACCCAAGAGGTACTCGCGGTGGTCTCGATCCAGAAACCAGCACAGCCTTTGAATCGGGCTTGCGCTACACCAATGTCCCGCAGGCACTCGCGGCAGAAGCGACTTTTTTCTACACTGCTTTCAAAAATTTGATTGTGGTTGACAACGTCGGCGGCGCAGGCTCAGGTAACAGCGAAAATTTTGGCCAAGTGGATAACTACGGACTTGAATTTGCACTTCAATATGACGCAGGACTGGCCAATAGCTGGAAATTAAGCAATCCTTATTTTGTCAGCGCAACCTATACCAACGCCGAACAAAAAAATGACGCTCGCTCCACCGATGCTGAGTCGATCTTCAGCTTTGGTAAAACAGGCAACAAAGTACCCTATATCCCAGAGCTGACGCTCAGCCTTGGCACCGGCGTGGAGTCAACCAAATGGGGCGCGTTCATCACCGGGAACTATGTGAGTGATACTTACACCAGCGCCAATAATGTGAATGATCAGGTCAATGGTAACGGTGCCCCTGATGCCCGCTTCGGCAAAACTGACAGTTATTTTGTGACTGACATTTCCGCTTTCTACCGTATCGCTGATACGGTAAAATTATTCGGAGGGGTGCAAAACCTGCTTGACGAGGAATACATTGTATCGCGCCAGCCTCATGGGCCACGCGGTGGCCTGCCAAAATTTGTTTATGCCGGTATCGAGATGGAGATGTAACTGTTACCGTAGCGATGGTATGGTTATGCAACGGATGACAATCCCTTACGGGTTGCCATCCGTTTTTTTATTTAAAAATTAATTGAAATTCATGAATCTAGTAAATTTATTCCAACAAGGTGGGCCGGTAATGTATGTCCTGCTGGCCCTCTCTGTTCTGGCTATGGCGATCATCCTTGCCAAACTGTTTCAGTTTTTTCGCAGCGGCTTACGCAACCGGGCATTTGTCGAACCCGCCCTGACATCACTGCAACAGGACGATCACAGGCAGGTGTTAAAAGAATTACAACAGCAACGCAGCCCGGTGGCCCAGGTGATGGAAAGCGCGGTGCGCTGTGGTGCAGACCCCGCCATGTCGGCCAAAGATGTGGAAGCCGAAGTCAGCCGGGTGGGTTCGGCACAAATTCGCAATCTTGAATCATGGCTGCGTGGTCTTTCATCCATCGCTCACCTGAGCCCATTGCTGGGTCTACTCGGCACCGTCACCGGCATGATTGCGGCCTTTATGCGCCTCGAAGAAGCAGGAAGCCGGGTTGATCCTTCCATTCTCTCCGGTGGCATCTGGGAAGCGCTACTGACCACCGCGTTTGGACTCACCGTAGCCATCCCCGCCATGGCCGCTTTCTATTATCTGGAAGGTGAAGTAGACCACGTACGCGCCGCGATGAAAGATACTAGCATACGAGTACTGCGCCATTTTGGTAAAACACCGACCTATATAGCAAGCCGTGATGACAACCGAATCGAGGATGAAAGCCATGGACTTTGAGGGTCGCGCTCGCATCCATTCCCACCTCGATATCGCACCACTCATCGATATTGTGTTTCTTTTGCTGGTGTTTTTCATGCTCACCAGCACCTTTTTAGTGCCTGAAGCCATTGAGCTGGAACTGCCTGAATCCAGCACCGCAACCGTCACAGAAAACACACCCATAACCATATCATTGAACGAAACAGGCCAACTTGCCCTCAACGGCGAAGCCATTGAACTGGGGCAATTGCGAACGGCTATCGAGCCATTGCTGAAACAGGATGCAGACACCCCCATCACCCTGAAAAGTGCAGCCCAGACTGAAGTACAACAATTGCTCAACGTGATGGACGAGATCCGAGTATCCGGGGGTAGCAACATCGCCCTGGCTACGACGCCGAAATAGTATGCCCCTTACCCGGCTCCACTTGAGCATCACTGTAGTGATCGCACTGGTTCTACATGGCAGCCTGGCGATATGGTTGACGCTGCCCACACCTGAGCCATTTCAAGAAACCCCTGAACTGCGTATTAACTTGCTGGCAGCTGTTGCAGAAACCACCGTGAATACCCCGGTAGAAACACCGCCAACAATCCCGGAACGACTGCCAGAGCAAGCTTTAGAACCCATGGTGGAGCAGACCATCACGCCGCCACACAAGCCCGAACCTGCTCCAAGAACAGAGATTCAGGAGACGCTACCTGAACCAGCGGAGACACCAAAGCCCATACAGGAAATCGTACCGCCCACTCCAACTGAACCAAACACTGCGCCGTTGGATGCAGTTGCCACTGCCCAATATGAGCAGCTACTCGTTGCATGGCTGGAAAAACATAAAAAATACCCACGCCGCGCTAAGCGTCTTCGTATTGAAGGGCAGGGTAAATTACGTATCCTTATTGATCGCACGGGGCAACTGCAACATGTCACATTAGAACAGCGTACCGGCAACAAACTGCTAGATAAAGCCATACTTGAAATGGCAGAACGAGCTAACCCGTTTCCGCCCATGCCAGAAAGCGATCTACGCCAAGAGCTAGAATTTATCGTGCCGGTCATATTTGCATTGCGCTAATTTCCGTATGGGTAGATAGCAGTAGTATCCAGCACTTTAACTTAACGATTAAGCTACACACTTCCTGTTTATAGCTGATAACGTGTCATTCTCGACATTCACAGCGGCCGATTTCTCGGCAGCTGGGGCATTTATCTTGTCGATGCCGCTACAATTATGTTCTTAGTATTAACCGGACTGGGCATCTGGGTCTGGGCATCACGCAAAAGATAAAACCTATTCATATTTACCAGGAGTTCACCATGACATTCTCAAGTCATCGCCTTACCACCAATCTGTTTATCGTGTTCTTGCTAGCCACCAGTTATCAGTCCGCCAATGCGGCTACTCGTGAATACTGGATCGCCGCTGAAAAAGTAGACTGGAATTACGCACCTTCAGGCAAAAACCTGATCAACCCCGAGCATTCCATGGATGTTTGGGGGCATGATCTTGTCTATAAAAAATACCGCTATATTGAATACGCTGACAGTCAATTTAAAAAACAGCTCGAACAGCCTCGCTGGATGGGTATCCTTGGGCCACAATTGCGCGCGGTTGAAGGCGATACACTGGTCGTTCATTTCCTTAATCGCAGCGAAAAACCACTCAGCATTCATCCTCATGGCGTACTCTATGACAAAGCCAACGAAGGTGCAGACGGCAAGGGCGCAGGGGCTGCTGTCGCTCCTGGAAAGTCTTTCACCTACCGCTGGAAAGTGGATGAAAACGCGGCACCCGGCCCAAATGACCCATCATCGATTGTCTGGGCCTATCATTCACATGTTGATTCTGTCACCGAAATTTATGACGGCTTAATCGGCACCCTCGTCATCACAAAAAAAGGCATGGAACGTTCAACACAGGATCCGCGCCCCAAAGACATTGATGTCGCTTTTACCAATATGTTTATGGTCTTTGACGAAAATGGTCGCGAAGCAATTAACAACCATAACGAAGATGAAAGCTTGTCCGAAGAAGAGCTGGAAGAAGGCCATCTAAAACACACTATGAACGGTTATATTTTTGGCAACTTGCAGGGACTTGAGGTCAAGCGCGGCCAGAAAGTTCGCTGGCATCTCATTGCGATGGGTACTGAAGTCGATTTACACACCGCCCATTGGCACGGACAAACTGTGCTGGAAAATGGTCACCGCACCGATGTGGTTGAGCTACTGCCCACCAGCATGAAAAGCGTCGATATGACCGCCACAAACCCTGGTGATTGGCTGTTCCACTGCCACGTTACAGACCACATCACAGCCGGTATGATGACGCGCTGGCATGTTAGCAACTAAGCACCATACAAAAATATGTAAGATAGAAAGCCTGCGCTAAAAGATTTCCGCCAACTTCACACTTGCTGTGAAACGAGTGCTAAAATAACGCATACTTTTTTACAGGATAATAATAATGGATGCTCAGGAAACGACACCAGTCGTTATGGTTTTTTCTGGCAACGACCCCACTGGCGGCGCTGGCATTCAGGCTGATATCGAAACACTCGCCAGCATGGGCTGTCACGCCGCACCCGTAATTACGGCTATTACCGTGCAAGATACGCAGGATGTAAAAGGCTATGCCAGCATTGATACATCCATGTTGGTCCAACAAGCCCGTGCGATACTTGAAGACATGAACGTTGCCTGCTTTAAGATCGGTATGCTGGGTAGTATCGAAGTCGTCGAAGCGATTCATTCCGTACTCATGGATTATTCGGATATTCCGGTCGTACTTGACCCTGTGCTGATTTCAGGCGGTGGCACCAATCTGGCCGATGATGAACTGATCGATGGCATGGCCAATCTACTGTTCCCGTTAACAACTATAATCACACCCAATTCAACAGAAGCCAGAATGCTCGCACCCGAAGCCGACACATTAGATGCCTGCGCTCAAGTTCTGCAAGAGCTTGGTTGTGAATTTGTGCTCATCACGGGCACTCATGAAAACAGCGCCGAAGTGGTTAATCGTTTCTACTCTGAACAAAAACTATTGGAAACGTTTAACTGGGAACGCCTGCCCGAAAGCTTTCATGGCTCAGGCTGCACACTTGCCTCATCTATTGCCGGCATGCTGGCCAACAATGTCGAACCCCTGACAGCGGTTAACGAAGCGCAGGAATACACCTGGAACACTTTAAAGTTTGGTCGCCGTCTGGGCATGGGGCAGCACATCCCCAATCGTTTATTCTGGACGCTAGATGAAGACGACGAATAGGCGATTGTTATCCCTGAGCATTCATGGCCTCTACTTAATCACACGCGAACCTGGTCTACAAACGCCTGATACAGATCAATCAAAGCGGCAATCTACAGCGCAGGAATTCGCCGACCAAGTAGAGCAGGCCATTTTTGGTGGTGTCCGCATTATCCAGTACCGAGACAAAAGCAACGATGTGACTCGGCGCCATGCAGAAGCAACTGCTTTACATAAAGTATGCCAGCGCCACTCCATTCCACTGATCATAAATGATGATGTAACTCTCGCGGCAACCGTTCAAGCGGATGGGGTACATTTAGGCCACGACGATCTTAAACTACAACAGGCACGTAACATGCTTGGATCAAACGCCATCATCGGCGTTTCCTGCTATAACCAGCTAGATTTAGCCATACAGGCAGAACAAGGCGGCGCCGATTATGTTGCCTTTGGCAGCTTTTTTAAATCTACAACAAAACCGCTAGCAACGATCGCTACTAACGCTCTTTTGCAGCAAGCTAAAAATAAGCTTAAAATTCCTATCGTTGCGATCGGCGGCATCACCCCAGAAAATGGCGCTGAGCTGCTCGACGCTGGCGCTGATTCATTAGCCGTCATTAACGGCGTGTTCAGCCAATCAAACCCAAGGCGAGCTGCAAGCCGCTATGCGCAACTTTTTGAACCGCAGCACGCTTCTTCATAACGGTAGCTATTTTATAACTGCAATTTTTCTATTAATTAACCTACACTATTCGGCGATTTTCCTAAGGAAGCAACCATGACACGATCACACGAACTCTTCGCACAAGCCATGCAACATATCCCTGGCGGTGTAAATTCACCTGTGCGCGCCTTTAACGGCGTCGGTGGCGAACCGATATTTTTTCGTAAGGGTGAAGGCGCTTATCTCTACGATGAAGACGACAAACGTTATATTGATTATGTCGGCTCCTGGGGGCCGATGATTCTTGGTCATGCTCACCCGTCCGTAACCTCCGCCGTTAAAGATGCGATCAACAACGGGCTAAGCTTTGGCGCACCGACTGAACTTGAAACCTTAATGGCTGACAAAGTTTGTCGTTTAGTGCCTTCAATAGAGATGGTACGTATGGTCAGTTCCGGCACAGAAGCGACAATGAGTGCGATTCGCCTCGCCCGTGGATTTACCGGCCGCGACAAGATCGTTAAGTTTGAAGGCTGTTACCACGGTCACTCAGACTCTTTATTGGTCAAGGCTGGATCGGGTGCGTTAACACTTGGCGTGCCAACCTCACCGGGTGTTCCCGCTTCCTTTGCCGAGCACACCATCACATTGCCCTATAACGACATCGAAACTGCACGAGCAACCTTTGAAGAAATAGGCCCTCAAATTGCCTGTATTATTGTCGAGCCAGTGGCTGGCAATATGAACTGTATTCCTGCTAAAAATGAATTTCTCAATGGCCTACGCGAACTCTGTGACAGCTATGAATCCGTACTTATATTTGATGAAGTAATGAGCGGCTTTCGTGTCGCCATTGATGGTGCGCAAGGTATTTATGGTATCCGCCCGGATCTCACCACGCTCGGTAAAGTCATCGGTGGCGGCTTGCCCGTTGGAGCCTTTGGCGGTAAACGTGAAATCATGGAAATGCTCGCGCCGCTTGGCCCCGTCTATCAGGCCGGCACCCTGTCGGGTAATCCTATTGCTATGACAGCTGGACTGGCAACACTTAACCAAATTGAACAACCAGGATTTTTTGATGCGCTGACGACCTCAACAAAACACCTGGTTGAAGGCTTGGAAACACGCGCAAAAGCTTTCAATATTCCACTAAGCACTAACTATGTCGGCGGCATGTTCGGCCTGTTTTTTAGCGAAGAAGAAGATATCAGTAACTTCGATCAGGCGACAGATTGCAATATCGATCGCTTCAAATTATTTTTTCATGAGATGTTGAAAGAAGGTATTTATTTTGCGCCCTCCGCCTATGAAACAGGTTTTGTTTCCTCCGCGCATGGCCAACCGGAAATCAAAACAACACTGATGACAGCTGAGCAGGTCTTTTCAAAACTACCTGTGTAGGAAAAGGTCTGTCGAAACGACAAGAATTTTAGCTCTCGGATCTTGTCATTGTATATACGCCAAACCCAGCAAGACTGACTGGATCGTTTTGATTACCCCTCTTGGTTGATGTGAGATGGATGAAAATTTGGCTATCTACCCGTATTTCAGCATGAGGTGACAGTCGCTAGACTGCTGTGCGGCTTGAACTCCTGTTTCCCAAGTATAATTGACCGCTACAATTTCATCTTGTATAAATTGAATAAAAATCAACAGGAAGAGGTGAAAATGACTTTATTAATATCACTATACGTGTCGTTAGCAGCCACGACCGAAAGCAACCCCCTATCCCGCAAATGAGATCAGTATACGAGCTTTCGATCATTGTCGTAAACTGGAACGTGCGCGACCTGTTAGAGTCCTGCTTACATTCAATCCAGCAGCACACCGACCTTGATCCCAGCCGATATGAAGTGCGCATCATCGACAACAACTCATCCGATGGCAGTACCGAAATGGTACGCAAGAAGTTTCCTGACTTCCACCTTACCGAGAACCAGACAAACAAAGGTTTTGGCAGGGCCAACAATCAGGCTTTCTCTGATTGCCAGGGTAAGTACATTCTCCTGCTTAACCCGGACACTGAAGTTCAGGAAAATGCTATCGGTGAGATGCTTAGACTGATGAAAACGACACCCGAAGCAGGCATCCTTGGTGCCCGGCTAATTAATAGCGACGGTTCTTTTCAACGTTCATCAGGTGGAGCGTTACCTACCCTGTACAATGTTGCCTGGCACTATTTGCTGCTAAATCAGATCCTGCCAAAACAATGGGCTCCGCTGCCAACCTTTCTGATAGACGATATTCCAGGCACCTTTGACATCGGCTGGGTGTCTGGAGCGGCGTTAATGCTCCGTCGAGAAGTGGTAGACAAGGAAATTTTTGACAATCAGTTTTTCATGTATGGCGAAGACTTAGAGTTATGTGACCGCGTACAACTCTCTGGTTGGCGAGTGCTTTATACCTCGGAGGCCACCATCATGCACCGCCTGCGCCAAAGTCTGGCCAAGCAAACGTCGGCGGAAATGTTGGCCAGTGCTATTAATGGCAACCGCACCTACTTCCAAATACGTCACGGCCGACTCAAAACCTGGCTTTATGACCTGATATTGACTGTTGGCTATCAGATTCGCTGGCCTTTTTTCAGCTTACTCTCTGCTCTGAAAAAAAATAACGATCACACCAAAAAGGCCGTCACCAACAGACGCTATGCTTGGGTCTCGTTCAAATCATTATTGCGGGGCGGACGCTAGCGTCTTACACTGAAAAACATGCGCGTCTTACATGTCAACAACCAGCACCGAGGTGTCGGCGGCTCAGATATTTACTGCAATGCAGTCATCAAGATGTGCTCTCAACGAGGCTTGAATGTTGCTGTTTTTACTCGAGATAGCAAGGATTTGCCTCGAGGGTTGCAAGGAAAAATACTGGCTTTTATTGGTGGGGTTTATGCTAAATCAGCTATAAGAAAATTTGATCATACCCTGCGCACATTCCGCCCCGATGTGGTCCACATCCACGAGCTGTTCCCAATGATTTCGCCCTGGATCCTGCCTCGCTGTACAACAGCAGGTATTCCGGTGGTTATGACTTGTTACGACTTCAGAATGACCTGCCCAGTTGCCACACACCATAATAAAAAAGGCATCTGCTACGACTGCATTGGCGGCAAAGAATACCAGGCTGTTTTGAACAACTGCCGCGACAATCTACCCGAGAGCATTGCATATGGCTTGCGTAACGCCGTAGCCAGCCGATTTAAGCTTTTTACAGACCACGTGACCCGGTTCATTGTACTGACCGCTTTTTCAAAACGATGGATAGAAGAGCGAGCAGAAATCCCTTCTAACCGAGTCGCAACAATCCCATGTGTCGTTCAACCCCCTCTCGCGGGAGTGAGTAACCCGGCATTTGGTACTTACGTTGCCTATGCTGGCCGCTTTGTGCCCGAAAAAGGGGTTGAAACCCTGATGGAGGCATGCCGAAAGATCGGTCTGCCCTTGCGCCTCGCGGGCAATAGCCCTTCACACCCGGCGATTCAGCCTGACGACGACACCCAGTGTGTGGAGACACCAACTCCTGACGCATTAGTCGACTTCTATCGCGGCGCACGTGTTCTGGTGGTGGCGAGTCTCTGGGAAGAAACCTTCGCCTGTGTTTTATCTGAGGCAAAAAGCCACGGCATCCCAGTCATCGCATCACGCATTGGTGCGATGCCAGACCTGATCGATGATGAGGTGACTGGACTGCTCTTCGAGCCTGGAAACGTCGATGAACTCGCTGAAAAGTTACAGCGGGTGTGGAATAATCCGGGATTATGCCAACGATTGGGTGCAGCCGGTAGACGTGATGTACAGGACACATTAAATGAAGACGTATGCTTCAACCAGCTGATAGCTGTTTACAGAGATGTCACCACTCTTCCAGACTAACCCGGAAGCACATAACAAACTGAGAAAGCTCTTGGCAGATTTTTGCACAGTATGTATTACTATATACGCCAGCCTGCCGAATACACCTAATATTACCAAAGGAGCTGTAAGTGAGCCGTCATTACAATCGAAGCGAAGGGTTAAAAGCCGATTTTTTACGCCAACATAGCGTATTGTTGGTGCGCCTGTGCAGTCTGTTTGACGTACTGGCAATCTTTGCGGCTCTGTTTGGGACACTTTGGTTTTATGACAAGGAATTGGATGCGCCGCATCTTAGTGTAAGCCTCTTAGCAGCCTTGTTATTTGGGATTATGGCCACTTTTTTTGATCTGTATCGATCATGGCGTGTTATTCGCTTTAGATACGAGATAATAAAAATATTTATTTGTTGGGCTATATCCACCATTTTGTTGATCTTCGTATTATTTTTTCTAGAAAACAGACATTTCATAGATAACATCGAAGCGCTTACCTGGCTCCTTTCAAGCTTTCTGCTAATATGCATAGCCCATTATAGTGTGCGAATGGTCACTCGCTACGCCCGCGCATTTGGCTATGATGTGCGACGAGTGGCATTTGTTGGAGCAAATGATATCGCAGTACGCATGATCAGAATATACGCAGACCATCCATGGATGGGGATGGTTTCAACTGGCATATATGATGACCGTCAAATCAATGAGGATAATCGTATTTCTGTTGAAGTTAGCGAGCTTGCAGGGAGCACCGATGATTTGATCGAGCTGGCGAAGGACGGTGCGGTGGATATCGTATATGTGTGCTTGCCATTAGCTGCTGAGAAACGCATTAAAACATACATCGACTTACTTTCCGATACCACTGTCTCTATTTACTATTGCCCAAATTTTTTCAATTTTGATCTTATGCAATCACGCTGGGATGTAGTATTTGATCAACCAGTTATCAGCATAGTTGAGACCCCCTTCGTTGGCCATCAGCAATTCTTAAAACGCTTGGAAGACATCATTATCGTCCTCGCATTATTGCCTTTTCTTATTCCCTTAATGGCAATAATCAGCCTGTTGATAAAAGCAACGTCCAAGGGGCCCGTTTTTTTCAAGCAAAATCGCTATGGAATAAACGGGGAGAGCTTCAAAATGTGGAAGTTTCGCACGATGTACACTGAAAATTGTAACGAAATTTTTTCACAAGTCACCAAAAACGATCCTCGCATCACATCATTTGGTGCTTTTTTACGTAAAACGTCACTTGATGAGATTCCTCAATTTATCAATGTTCTGATCGGCAACATGTCGGTCGTTGGCCCGAGACCTCATCCAGATATCCTTAATGAAGATTTACGAAAACGCATACATCGTTATATGCTAAGACACAAAATAAAGCCTGGAATTACCGGGCTGGCGCAGGTTAATGGGTTACGCGGAGAAACTGAATCACTCGATAAAATGACCCAACGTATTGAACAGGACCTTCAGTATATTCGCCAGTGGACGCTAATGCTGGATTTGAGGATACTGCTAAAAACTATATCCAGTTTAAGCGGTAATCGTGTATATTAACAGGGTTATTTCACAAATCAGTACTATACATAATAATGTCATATAAAAAGATTAATACAATATTTGTCATCGCTATCTCTCTATTTTTAAGCAGTTGTAAAGGCGGCGCTGAAACAGACCCCATTAGGAATTTTTTAAGCCAGGAAAAGTGGAAGACCGCCGCGAAACCCATGCCTATATTGAGCGCTGGACAACACCGCTATAATAGTTTCTGGAATGACCCTTCCGTCATTAAGGAAGGCAATAAATACATCATGTATATGACCACCAGCGTGGAAGAGCCCTGGAAACCACCCATTCTGCCATTTCGGGCCATATCTGACGATGGTATCAATTGGAAACTGGAACCCAAAACCCCTCTCTTGTCAGCGAAAGAAACGCCTTTTGTCAACAATGAAACCCCGAGTGTTATTAAATTTAACGGCGTATATCACATGTATTATACCGGCGTTTATCCTGCCGGAGATGTACCTTCGATGGCGATTGGTCACGCAGTTTCCAAAGATGGCATCGTATGGAAAAATGACAAAAAACCAGTCTTGGAGGCAACAGGAAACCACCTAGAGTGGAATGGGTATTTGGTTGCCGAGCCAGGCGCCGTTGTATTCAACAATAAAATCTACCTTTACTTTACAGCCATGGGTTCACGCGTACCTGGCCCCCCACCTCAGCTTCAATCGATTGGGCTAGTCACCTCTTCAGACGGCAGAAATTTCGACCAGCAGCGTCAGATTTTGACGCAATCGGCAACGTACCCACCAGAAAAAGGATTTGTAGGTTATTCAACGCCTTCAGCACTAGCACACGATGGAAAGATTCATCTTGTTTACGATATCGCCACTTATGGCAAAAACAATAAACCCCAATGGGGACAGGTTGCCATTCATCACGCGGTTTCCAGCGACGGGATATCAGACTTTAAAGAGGATAAGCTTCCCATGCTCACTCGCGGCGATTTTTCGTGGACCAGCGGCGAAGTCATTGGGCCAACGATGCTGATTGCTAATGGCAAGGTAAAGCTATGGTTCGCAGGACATGTAAACTATGCCGAACTGGCTACTTTTATAAAAAATGGCATGAAAGGCCCGGAAGTAGGCATAGGATATGCTGAGATTGAGCTTGAAGATTTTTTAGATCAATAACCGAGCATTAATTTAATATAGCTATAAAAAATCGACATGAAGATAATTATTTTATGTGGTGGAAAGGGAGTAAGGGCATTCCCATTTACAGAATATTTGCCAAAACCCATGCTACCTGTGGGTGGCTCACCTATCGTCGTTCAGGTTATCAAAAATTTTGTATCGCAGGGTTATAATGAATTTATCCTGGCGGCTGGATACAGAAAAGATGTATTGGATGATTATTTCGAAGGAAAAAATCTAAACGCGAATATACAAATACTCAATACCGGCGAAGACACCGATACAGGTGGTCGAATATATGCGTGCAAAGATTATGTTGGCGATCAGTTCATCGTTACCTATGCAGATGGATTATGCGATGTCCCCATAAATAAACTCGTTGAATTTCATGGTACACACGACGGCGTGGCAACCATAACTTCGGTGCCGTTGTATAGTCAATACGGTGTAATCAAAATTAATGACGAAAGCAAAATCACGCAGCTGATGGAAAAACCTATTATTCAGGAACACTGGATTAATGCGGGGTTTATTATATTTGACAAAAAGGTATTTGAACACTGGCATGGCGCAAACATGGAACAACATGTTTTCCCTCATCTGGTGGACAAGAATCTGGCCTACTCATACCAACATAAAGGATTTTTTAAATCCCTCGACAGCTACAAAGACCAGATAGAATTTAGTGAAATAGCAGAAAACAAGCCTTACCCTTGGACCGTTGAGTAAAAATAAAATGAGTTTTTGGCATAACAGAAATGTTTTCATCACTGGTTGCACAGGATTTTTAGGCTGGTGGCTTACCGATGAACTAGTCAAACAGGGTGCAAATGTTGTTGGACTAGTACGCGATTTAGTTCCGCATTCGCCATTTTACCTAGAAGGGTTGGATCAAAAAATTACCGTCGTCCATGGCCAGCTGGAGGACTACGATGTCATTGAGCGTGCAATTAACGAACACCATATTGACACAGTCTTTCATTTGGCAGCCCAAGCTATTGTCGGCGTAGCAAACCGTAACCCCATATCCACATTTGAAGCAAATATTAAAGGCACGTGGGTATTGCTAGAAGCCTGTAGACGCAACCCTCAAATCACTCGCGTGGTCATAGCGTCAAGCGACAAAGCATATGGTCAACACGATTGTTTGCCATATAATGAAGATTTTCCTTTGCAGGGTAACCACCCATACGACGTATCTAAAAGTTGTGCTGATCTGATCGCAAACACCTATCATAATACTTATGGTACGCCTGTCTGTATTACACGTTGTGGCAACCTTTTTGGCCCTGGTGATCTTCATTATGACCGTATCGTACCTGGTACAATGCGAGATATCGCAAAGAACAGGCAACCCATTATTCGTAGCGATGGCTCCCCCAAACGAGACTACGTTTTTGTCAAGGATATAGCTCACGCCTATATGTTACTGGCCGAAAATATGGATAACAAAGATATACATGGCATGGCTTTTAATTTTGGTACGGGCGAACCTTTGTCTGTTCTTGAGCTTATCCGACTCATTCTTAAAGTCGCCAAGCGCGAAGACCTGGAGCCAGATGTTCAAAATACGGCCAAAGGCGAAATTCTTCATCAGTATTTATCTTCGGAACGGTCCAGTTCAATATTGAACTGGACGCCTGGAGCCGGCATTGAAGATCGTTTGGCCGAGACCTATGCGTGGTATCGCCCAATAAACGAGAAATAAAAAATGGCTAGCGTATTTATTGGCATTCCGACCATCAATCGCCCGGAGTTTGTCAAACATGCTATATGTAGCGCACTTAATCAAACATACTCGGATATTGAGGTGGTCGTCAGCGACAACTGTTCTGAACCCGGAGTAGCAGAATCGATAGCAAACTTTATATCTGAAATCAATGACAAGCGTATCAGATTTCATCAGCAAGAAAAAAATATAGGCGAATACGGTCAGGGCCGATATTTTTTTTCAGCGGCGAAACAAAGCCAGTATTTTATGATACTTCATGATGATGATAAGCTTTGCGAAAATTATTTGGAAAAAGCTATCGAGTGCCTGAACAAGTCTGCAATTAGCGCCTATTTTGTTGCAGATGCCTACATTATTGATGAAAATGGCGATAGAACAGAACAGGTAAAACGAAAATTTTTAAAAGAACATGGACGTGATTGCGCCACACAAGGTGAATTTTCAGTATTGGATAAGCACCTAGATTCCGGGTTCACTTTGATATCGGGCACTTTGTTTCGAACAGAAATATTAAAGGCCTCGGGATTTGTTGATGCCGAAGGGGTTGGCAATTACCCTTTTGAAAGCGATATTTTTTTACATTTAGGTGATCTGGGTGTAAAAGCGTGGTATCAAAAAGAAGAATTGCTCGCTTTTCGTTTCCACGCCACATCAATGAGGCACTACATAAAACTGCTGGACAACGAGAAAACGGTTAACGCAATGATCCGTATCTTTTCATGCCGCCAATACACAGGCCGCACTGAACGCCAACGCAAAGCAATTTTAGGCAGGTTATATCGTGCCAAAGCATTAATTACAGTTCGCCAAGGAAAGGCAAACGAATGCAGAAAATATATCAATAAATGCTTCAAATACAATATTTTGTCGGTAAAGCTTTGGCTGATTGCCCCCATTGCATACATTGCACCGTGGATGTTTAACTGGATTTTGCCTAAGCTACCAATTTCCCGAGATGCACCCCTACTAAGGCGTGAAAATTAATTTGAACAATAAACAGAAAAACAAATTTTTCATTGTTACGATCATTCTAATAATGGTGGCTTTAAGCGCATGCTCCAGCCACCAAATAAAATATGACGTCGCCGCTGCACCTGAAGTCCTTACATCATTAAAGCGCTATAGCCGTGAATTTGTACTCGTGCCAGGCGATAAACTGGAGGTTGTGGTCTACAGGAACCCCGATGTTTCACGCACTGTAGTAATACGTGCGGATGGCAATATAACTCTCCCGCTACTCGACGACGTCAAAGCGTCAGGGATCTCTATACAAGATCTCGATACAATAATTACTGAAAAGCTGAAAACCCGGCTAAGAGATCCAGAGGTAAGCATCATCCTTGCTAACCCAATGGATCCAATGGTGTATGTCTATGGCGAAGTTGGCGCAGTAAAACCCGTGCCTTTACGCCAAGCAAGAACGCTGGCGCAAGCTATTGCCTATGTTGGCGGTGTTACTCGTGATGCAGCCTTGCAAGACATCATTTTAGTACGTCTTGACACCGATAACTATCTAAAAATGCATATATTGAAGGATAAAGCCGACGGGCCCGCTGGCCCCTATGTAGCGTATCAAAACACCGCCCTTCAAGCGGATGACTTGATCATTGTGCCGGAGAGCCGTCGTTCCTTGACAGGCCGCTTTATCACCGACTTTATTGTAAAGCCACTCACAGGCGTCAATCACATCATAACTCCGTATTTCCAATATAAAATAATTCAAGACATTTTATAAAAAATGAAAACAGAAATAACAGAGGCCATACCGCACAAACAGGCTGCTGATTCGTTTGATTTCCAAAAATCGCTTGAGATGGTTAAGTTGGCGTTTTTCTGTCACAAATTACTTATCACCGTCGTAACAGCGCTCACTTTACTCATTGTAATTATCTACATCATGGCTTTCCCGTCCTACTATGAAGCGGAAGTTGTTTTAGTTGCTGATTCTACCCAGGATATGAATAGGGACGAGTTTTACAAGCGCTGGACCGTATTTAGGGTCAACTCCCTTGGCGATGAAGGGGAACTAATGACCTCCAATCTTGTTATTGGCAAAGTTGTAGACAAACTCAGACTGCGCTATGCAGACGTATACCACAGCTTTATGAATCATCTCGGCTACCTGTGGGTAGAATCATGGATTGGAAAACAATACAGAACAATTAAATACTGGATATTTCCCAAAAGAACACTCTACAGCCTTACTCCAGAAGAATTTGAGCGCGGCAAAACAATCTTGAATTTCAAGGATGGGGTAAGTTTAAAATCAGTGCCCGAAACTAACATAGGCATATTAACCGCCAGGGGTCCCTCACCCCGAATAGCCGATATCGCTAACACAATGGTCGATCTATTTTTGGAAGAACGCCAAATAAGAATGATGACCGAGGCCAATGCAGCTTATCACGCACTTCAGTTAGAAGTGGAAAAAGCCAGAAACAAACTCGACGCTATAGAAGAGGAACTGGAAAAACACTATGACCAAAACAATCTATTACTAGCGTTTGAAAAAGATAAATTACAAGTAGCCATTTGGGTAGAATTACGAGCATCTATCGTAGAGTCCGAAGCAAAACTGGCTTACATTGTGGCTACATTGAAGGAAATTGACAGGCAGCTTGCTATCGAAGAAAAGAATGTTGTCTCCAGCAGAGTCATGATTAAAAATTCAGCTCGTACCACACTGCGAAATCAAATTGTCCTTTTGCAAATTTCCCTGGAACAGGCAGAAATCCGCTATGCTTCAACTGCTCCAGAGGTTACTGAAATCAAGGAGCAAATTATCGCTCTTACCCAGCTATGGAATTCAGAAGATGAAATAGAAGAGGCTCAAGCTACAGAACTAATTAGTGAAACTTATCAGTCGCTGCAAAATAGAAAGAGCGCGCTTTTATCGGAGATGGAAGGTGTAAAGGCTAATATAAGCGTAAAAAAGAAGACAGACAAAGACCTGTCAGAAAAATTGAAATTGCTACCAGCTAAACTCCGCAGTACTGAACGGCTGGAACGGGAACACGAGCTTCAAAAAACAAGATACATTGGATTGAGTGACAAGCTAACCATTGCGGCAGTATCAAAAGCTACCATTGCGTCAGCGCCACCCGCAATTCGCGTCGTGGATTATGCTGAATACCCGGAAAAACCATATTGGCCGAAAACGAAATACCTAATCCTAGGTGCTATTGTACTCGGTGCTATGATGGGAATTCTTACAGCCATAATATTAGAACTTATATACGGGCGTGTAAGTAGATACCGCCTTTCTGCCACATCCTCGCACCACACTCTTTATGCGATTGTCTCCAGGGACAAAGAATTCGTGGCTCATCTCTACGGCCTGTCCGATAAAAATAACGGCGCACAAGAAATGAAAACCGAACATTCATAGCATCTTCTAAAAAGGAAACTCCTTGCCATCTAAAGAAAAAAACTCCCAACACGACTCCAGGATTAGGCAAATAATTGCAACCGGGCAAGATGCAGTTGTGAACTATGCTAATAAGGTCCTGAAGCGATCCACAAACCCTGTAGTCGCATCGAAATCATATCGCTACCTTGCCCGACAGGTAGCCCTGGATTTGGCTGAAATTGAATCTGGAAAATCAATTGTTTTCTCATCGGTAACTGACATAAACACCAATAGCGAAATATTGCTGATGTTTAGCCATTTTTTGCAGGATGAATTAACCAGTCGTGTGCTCATTATCGATGCAACATTCAAAACCTCTGGTTTGACCAGGTTATTGAATTTGAAAGAATGCCCCGGAATTATTGATGTACTTTCTAACGAAGGTGATAACAGGAGCATTGATTCTGTTATTCACCCCCTTAAAGAGAATATTGCTTTTATTGCAGCTGGAAATGTTACAAAACAAAAATTGCCTTATATATCCATAAAGCAAATTAAACCTCTCATTGATAAATTAAAGCAAGAATACGAGTATGTAATAATACAGCAGGATAACATTCGCCTAGATACACGCTACTTGCCTTTTGCCAAATCTGCCGATTTAGTGCTACTGCATATAGAGGAGCGAAATACACCTATATCAAGCTTTGATAGTGCAAAGGAACTTTTTTTCGATCATCAAATAACAAAAGTAAAATATATTTTGTCCGAACCATAATTTGCTCCCATGCAACTGAGTTCCACATCACGACAAACAGTTGTCACTATATCGTTAACTTTATTGGCGGCAGTGAGTGCAGCAGCAGTTATTCTGCTTCTATTTCTCGGCAGCTTCAAAATTGTTGTCGGGCTAGCGAGTGTCATATTGTTTATAACAGCCTTGATCGCATGCGGTAACATCCGTCTTTTTTTCCTATGGGGTCTAATCCTGACAGCCCCTTTAGCACTTGATAAAAGTTTTATGGTGATCCCGCATATGGGTGGTGCGGGGGCTATCAAAATTGAAGCAATGGATATCTTCATGTTGCCGCTTTTAGCATTCCTGGTTAGAGATTTCTATCAGGGCTACAGAACAAACTTTCGAATGCCAAAAGTGCTGTACTGGTGGTTAGCTTTAGCCTTTCTCGGTGGAATCACCGTTATATTCGGCCCGATGAGACAAGTAGCATTGCTTGAAGTAGTTAGAATGCTCAAACTGGCACTGCTCTTTATAGTTATCGTCAATGAAGTTGTTCGCATCAAACAATTTGGGCACATCGTTGCGGCTTTAATGGTAACGATCGCCATTCAATCCATTGTTGGATTAGTACAATATGCATTTGACTTGAATCTTGGCGCACAAATTCTAGGGGAGATCACCCAAGCAAATTCTGAATACACATCAAAGGCCACCTATCTGGAAAGTGAATTTACCAATCGAATTGGCGGTTTAATCGGGCATCCAAATCTATTAGCCATATTTCTGGCTATACTTTTGCCAATAGGCATTTCCATATTATTTTCTGGAATTAAACCCATATATAAATTTCTTACATCGATGGTCATTATCATGGGCTTAATTAGCCTGGTGTTAACCCTGTCGCGCTCTGGCTGGATATCGTTTGGTGTCGCTTTAGCCGCACTTATGGCCACGACTTTTATACTCCCCAGCATGAGAGGGAAATATGTTTTTGGACGAATATTGACTATTGCTACCATCATTGCTGTAACTGCCGCTTTGTCCGGCCCTATCATGAAAAGGATTAACAGCAGCGACGAAGGCGCGGTAAGTTTTCGCTGGGAGTGGATGAAGGTTGCAACTGAAATGGCCCTTGATAAACCTGTCTTGGGTTATGGGTTAAACTCATTTATCTGGTTCATGCCAGCATACACCCCCTATCAAACTCATCAGGGTGTTATCGCGCGATATGGACATCAAACTTATTTACCCGTTGTGCATAATATTTATCTATTGGTCTGGGCTGAACAAGGGACCGTTGGATTACTGCTATTTTTAATATTTTATTTTCGTTTGTTATATATATCCTTTCAGGGCCTGGCCACCTATAAACAACCTTTTCTAGCCATGGTCAACCTCGGCTGTCTCGCAGGTTTACTTGCACTGTCAGTAGATGGGCTTGCCAGTTTTTTTATTCGCAATGATAATTGCGGACGTATTTTCTTTATTGTCGCCGCACTCGTTGTGGCCATAAAGTGGTGGCATACCGATAATATTGACAATCGCTTTCCTGAAAAATAATAATAAATAGTCGCTGTGCCTTCCTCTTCAAAAAATACACATTGGCCCATCCTGAAAAACATCATTAGTTTGGTTGGCGGACGGGTTTTTATCAGTTTGTCCCGCTTATTAATCAGCCTGATAATCGTACGATTAGCAGGTGCGGATCTTTTTGGCGAATATGTTGTTGTAATGAGCATAATCTTTATCGGTGAATGGCTCGTAGATTTTGGATTTACCGATATAGCTGTAAGAGATATATCTCGAACTCCAACAAAAAAAACCCTTATTTTACACGCCTTCACGGCAATCAAACTCATACAGGTAATAATCTGTTATGGAATAATCGTTTTCGCCATTTACTTGCTGGGTTATAAAGACTTTCTTGAAGCTATCATCATTGGAGGTTTCGCCGTAATATTTTATGGCACTGCACAGATATATCGAGTGATATTCAGATTAAACATGACTATGTACAAAGACATGTTATCGGAATCCTGCGGTGTATTGGTAATGATAATCCTGGCCATCGTTTTATCATTGAAGGGTGCGTCAGTTACAGAGTTAGTCGCTTTACATGCCATATCACGCCTGATTTATATGTTTATAAATATCTATTTTGGAGCGAGTGACTACAAAATAAAACTCACTTTCAATGATGGCCAGAATATTTCAGCTCTGATAAAACAAGCGGCACCGCTTGGAATCGCAGGCATAATGATTGCCATTTATGACAGCGTTTTTCCACTGGTCATTTCAAAGCTGATGGACATGGAAGCAGTTGCGCAATATACCGTTGCAATTCGTTTAGTATTTCCCATCATTATTGTCACACAGGCTATTGCCAATGTTTTCTATACACCTTTATCCAATTACTGGAATTCGAGCAAAAAACTGTTTACTTCAACACAGCAAAATCTTGTAGAAATCACATGTTTTACTGCCGCCGCCTTTTTCTGCCTTATATACAGTGGCGCGGACACTATCGTATCAATATTCGGTGAGGAGATGTCTGAATCTGCATCAATACTACAGGCTCTATCGTGGGCAATACTAGCAAGGGCAGTAACAACCACAATGGCTTTGCCTATTATTATTTGCGGCGGACAAAGAAAAACAATGTGGTTGACACTTATGGTCGTCACATTCAGTACCGCAATGGTGGTCTATCTTGTCCCAATATACGGAATCTTTGGCGCGGTTGCGACTTACTTATTTGTAGAAATAATTTTGAATGCAATCCCTATAATATTTATTAGTCAATATATGGCCAAATATAAATTGAACTGGCTCCCTATATCAGGAATATTTTTCGCAGCTTTTTTATCAATTTTACTGATATCATCTCTCAATATTCATGGGACTGCTGTCGCCAGCCTTTTCAGCGTAATTTTATTTGTAACTATTTCTTATTTATTAGGCATAATCAGTAATAAAAAAATACACACTATCATCAGTATTTTCAAAAACCGCTCTATAATCATTAATGAAGATACTCGCCCACTTAAAGTAGCAATGGCCTGTCCTGGTGTAGGGCTTGTGCAACGTGGATTTGAACGCATGTTCGATGATTTATTCCACTTGTTAAAAAATGATCTGGATCTAACTTTGTATAAAGGTGGTGGGACTGTCTCAGCCAAGGAGAAAAATCTGATATTTATTAGTAGAAATGGCTGGTTTTTAAAGTACTTTCCACTGCACAAATTATTTCGCAGGACTACCCAACATGTTGAATGCCTCACCTTTGCCATTAGCCTGCTTATCGCCACTCGTGGAAAGGGTTATGAAATTATCCATTGCATCGACCCCCCATTGGCACGAATACTTTATAAATTAAGAAAAATTTTTCATCTTAATTTTCGATTGCTTTACACGGAAGCAACAGCAATGCCGCCAGGTCATTACCCCCCAGCGGACCATACACAACAGATTTCACAAATCACTCATCAGAACGCTGTAGAAAATGGCATACCGGAAAATTATATGACAGTGATACCCTTAGGTATTTATCCTGAAAATTTTACTGTGACCGCCTCCAAAAGCGAACTAAGAAAGAAATATAACATCGCCGATGATACTTTCGTCGTTTTATGTTTAGCTGCGATAAATAAATATCATAAACGTATTGACTATTTGATTGATGAATTCAAATCAATTAATGGTGATGCAATACTATGGATTGACGGAAGCCTTGATCAAGGGGATCCAGAGCTTATTCAATATGCAAAAAATACACTGGGAAAACGTTGCAGAATCACTCATCTTCCTTCAAATCAAGTAGGTGAATTATTTGCTGTAGCTGACCTGATGATACATACCGCCTTATTTGAAGCGTTTGGCCTGGCTTTAATTGAAGCTGCCTCTACAGGAATACCCGTAATAACTCACAATTCTGCACATTTCCAATGGTTATTGAACAACAAACCATGCACAATTAATATGAGCATTGCAGGTAAATTATCCGAAAAAATCAATGAATTAATGGTAAATCAAGAACAACTTGAAGCACTTGGAGATCAGGAACATACTCTCAAAAAGTACAACTGGGAGGTTTTGAAAAAAGACTATCTCAATATGTATGTAAAAACAGCGACATTGCCTGCCAATGAAATCGGTACAGCACATAACTTCGGTTTAAAATAGACTGTCACATCTAATCCGGGGTTTATCGACACAAACAATAACGTTTACCTGAACACTATACTGGTTTCAAAAAACTATCAGAAAATATTATGAAGCTCGCAATTATCGGTGATAGAGGAATCCCGGCACGATACAGTGGTTTTAGTACGCTTATCGAGCAAATGGGTACGCGCATGGTAAGTGAATACGGATTTGAGGTAACGATCTACTGCCGCAGCAACTACTATAAAAAAAAGCCCAAATACTATAAAGGTGTCAAATGCGTATACCTACCAGCGCCCGGAGGTAAGAGCCTGGAAAGCATAATCCATAGCAACCTATCTATCTTACATGCTGTATTTTGTTCGTATGATGCTGTCTTTGTTCTGGATCCAGGCAATGCTCCCTTTGTTTTGCCACTACGAATACGAGGCTATCCACTTGTCATTCATACCGATGGCATGGGCTGGAAACGCCAAAAATGGACTCCTTTACAACAAAGATACTATAAGTGGTCTGAAAAAGTCTCGTCCTGGCTTAGCCATTGGCTGGTAACTGATTCGAAAGCAATGCAACAATATTATATTGACGAATATCAATCCAAAAGTAGTTTTATACCGTATGCTGGTGAAGTAGGCAATGGCCTGGATGAAAGCATCCTTGAGGAATACAAACTAACGAAGAACAGCTACTACTTGTGTGTCGCCAGGATTGAACCTGACAACAATATCGACCTGATTATTCGTGAATATCGTTTGGCAAACATTAAAAAACCATTAGTTGTCGTTGGCTCCGCAAGATATGACACTCCTTATGGAAGGGCAATCGCCGCCGAAGATGGAGAACTTATAAAATGTATTGGCGGCGTTTATGAAAAGAACAAATTGAATGCCTTATTTTCCAATGCATATGTTTATTTGCACGGGCATGAAGTTGGAGGAACAAATCCAAGTTTACTTAATGCGATGCACATGTCTGCTGCACCGGTTGCAATGGATGTTATTTTCCATCGCGAAGTCATGACCAATCAAGGAATTTTCTTTTCCAAAGAAGAACATCATCTTGCTTCAATTATCCAACAATTGGATCAAGATGAAACTTCGGTAGAACATTTGAAACAACTTGCAAAAGCACGATCCGATTCCCTCTATCGATGGGATGCTGTAGTAGATGCCTATGTAAAACTTATAAACATCGTTAATAGAAAATATAAAAACAAACATGACCTGGAGGCATCGCTAAAACATGAAGTTTACAAACCATTAGATTTTTATAATAAGGACAACACATAAAAACACATCACGCCCGAGCGAGTTACAAAAATAGTTATGTCACGGTTTTAAATTGTAATAATCATGAAACTAAGCAGTAAGCCTCCTATATTAGTGATTGTCAGTCATGATTTTGGCGAATTTGCTTATGCCTACGATTTCACTCGCATATTGGAGGACACTTACCATGTGCGCCTTGCTCTTCCCCAACACATTTTCAAAAACAACAAAAATTTAGTAAATTTCCACTGTATTGAATACGGTTCAGATAATGATATTCTGGAAATTTACAAGAATCTGAACCCCGAATATATTTTGTTATTCTCTGCTTTTTTGCTTGTTCCAAATAAAGTTTTTAGCCTGAAGTCTTTAAGAAATTTTATTTCGACAGCAACCCGTGATAAAAAAATCATCATCACAACTGACCCATTTTTAGGGCTCGCAGGGTCCATCAATGTTAGCGATGTCAATTTAAGCATAACGGATACTTCTGACAATATTTTTTTCCAATACATTCGAAAACACTTAACCTGCAGGCAATTTCATGAAATCCATACCGTACTAATGAATATTCCTTGCTTGCTACCTTTTGGATTAGGCCATCTTAATGCTGATAGTAAATATTATTCTTACTATAACAACAACCCTGGTACAAATTCAGAAAACTCAAATGACAATCCTTATTGGCTATTTGTCATATCTGAAATAGATTATTCGCTACAAAAAAAGAATGTGGGCGAAAGTAAATATACTAAATATTTATTAGATAAGCTTTCTGAAACTTCAAACTTTAACAAAAGACCCGTCGTAGTTGCCCCTCTACCACTTTTAAAAAAAATTAAAAAGATTAAGCCATCTGTAGAATATATTTACCGGTGTAATGTTATTGAACATAAATTATTAATTACTAATGCCGAACGAGTTTTTTACTGGAACATGATCTCACACTCTATATACCATCGTATGATCAATTATAAGCCCGTACATTTTTTTGATAGAGGCCATATCTACAGTATGTTTCCACGTATACATGACGCCGCTATACGTTGTTATTACCAGGGCAATGAACCTGTTATCCTTAACTACTCTAAACCTCTGTGTATAGATACGCTTATCAGTAACAATGAACAATTTTATTCCAGCCATGCGTCCGACTTGGAAAAATTACGTGACCTTCCAAGCTCTATGGCACTTCTGCACAGTTTAAAACACCCTCAACCATGAGAGGCGATACCCCTCATTATTTCAAAAAAATCATAAAGCTCAGTACAACCGCAAGTTGGAAGACCATCAATATCGTTGTTTCTGGCTAACCTGGCCACTCTCTCAGGTGCATTTGCCCACCGTCAATCGGCAAGGAGATACCTGTTATCCAGCGTGCTTCATCGCTTGCCAAATATACTGCAGACCACGCCACATCCCATGCTGTACCCTCGATCTGTAGTGGTACCGCGAGTCTGCGCCTCTCCCGTGCCTCCGAGCCAAATTTTGCGAGAGCGGGTGTATTGACCATTCCTACAATCAGGCTATTCGCGCGGACGCCATTGGCAGCGTAGTCTGCCGCAATTGAAAGTGTAAGTCCGATCAAACCGGCTTTTGATGCAGAATAGGCAGCAAATCCTACATCACCGCGCCGAAAGCCCTGTACGGCTCCCAAAGTTGAAACGTTAATGATCGAACCGCCGCCAGATTTAATCATGAGGGGAATACTGTATTTGCAACACAACATCGTTCCTCTCAGGTTAGTGTTCATAGCATTGTCCCAGACGTCATGTTTGACATTAACTACCGTGCCAGGCGCACCTATCCCCGCATTGTTATATAAAATATCAAGCCGCCCATATGTTTTTATTGCTGCCTCCACCATCCGCTCGACATCCTCTTCTCGAGTCACATCACCTGTGAATATGGTGCAATTACCCCCATCCTTTTTAATTTCATCGCAAAGCTCTTTAAGCCTGTTTTCCGAACGATTTACCAAGAGCAATTTTGCCCCTTCCCGGGCAAACTGAATTGCCGTCGCTTTGCCAATCCCTACCCCCGAACCGGTTGATGCCGCCCCGGTAATAATGGCAACCTTACCCAATAAACGGCCGTTAGTTTTTTTCTTTGTTTCATTCATTTCACTACCCGCCCATTGATTAGCAGAACGTTTCGGTCAGTATTTGTCGCCTTGAATGACTATTGTTATCATAAATCTCTCAGCTAAAACCACATTTTCTTCCCACCTCGATCATCGCCTCGATAACTCTGTCCACCTCCTGCTCAGTGAGCGTGGAATGAATCGGTGGGCAAAATTGCCGTTTGAGAACAGATTCTGCTTTTGGATACATTCCCTCATGAAAAGAAAATTTTTCGCGAAGTACTGGCTGTAAATGGCAGGGAGGATAATAGATGGCCCCGTTTTCGATACGATACTCCTCAAAAAGGATCCGCCGAAACCGAGCCACATCCAGATCATTTCGAAGCAATAATGGAAACTTGTAATAGGCATGGCGGAAATTTTTTGGGCAAACAGGTATGCTGAGCCATGGCAAGTGATTCAAGCCTTCCCGGTAACGGGCAGTCAAGCGGTTACGATGGGTTACATTCTCTTCAAGTCGCTTAAGCTGGAATCGACCTAAAATAGCCTGAATTTCACTAAGACACCAATCACTGCCAAGATTAACCACGTCATCCAGGCTCCCCCCTATGCCATGATGCCGCACTGAACGAGCATATTCAGCCAGGGCGGCATTATTCGTCGTTAGCATTCCGCCGGTTCCAGTGGTCATAATTTTAGTCGGGTAGAATGAAAAGCAGGCAACATCCGCAAGGCTGCCCGCTTTGCGCCCATTAATTTCGGCACCATGTGCATGAGATGCATCTTCAACAAGAAACAACCCTCTTTCCTTACATACGCTGCGTATATGGTCGATGTCGGGGCACACTAACCCTGCAATATCGACCACGATTACACCAGCCGTTTTCGGGGTAATACGGGCAAGCAGATCATCTGTATCAACGCAGAATGTCTCGGGATCCATATCAGCAAGTACCGGTATAGCGCCTTCTTCAATTACTGCGCTTACAACCCCAATGAAGTTGTTTGTTGGTAAGATGATTTCACGACCTTGACTCTGATGATAACGAAGGGAAATCTGAATCGCTGCAGTGCAGGAACTAACTGCAACCGCATGCTCAACACCGATGTAAGATTTAAACTCCTGTTCAAATCGTTCGGTGTGCTCACCCAGGATTAACCGTCCAGACTGTAGAACATCTCTGACAAGCACCTGAATCTCATCGATATCCTTTTTTGGGAACAATGGCTTGGCGGCTGAAATCTTGTTTTTGTAGTTGCTAATATCCATTTTCATGCTGCATCAATATTACTTTTGTAGCGACCAGTCACCCACTCAAAGTTTAGTCAAAAAAATGCAGGCAATCGACTTTTACAAGATGATTGCGCTAACAAGCACAAAAAATGAAACGGTACTTATCGTTAAATCTAAATCTTCTTCCATCCACCACAATCTATACGATTATTTCTAACGATGCAGTAACTCAGAAAACTTTTCTATACGCAGGGAAAAAGCCCGTGACGTTCTGATTACGCGCAACAAGTTTTTTATATCTTGCTCGATTTAAAATCCGCCCGCACAAATAAGCCGTCTGCCTACCTGTAGACCACCCTTCTTTGAAATGACTCAAAGCACTACTATCGTCTTCCTGCATACCGACCACTCCACCATAATCACACCACCTCACTTTGTCCTTAAAGTAGTTCAGGGCAAACCAGTACAGAGCATAGCTAGCCCCAAGTTTATAACCAATTTCTTTGAACGCGAGCACATGGCCAAAAGCCACCTCGCCATGCAGAAACCATAATTGCGCACCCACCGTTTTATTATCATATATTGCACGTAGCACAACAATTCCAGGGATGCTCAACTGCTTCTCGAAAGCCAGCTTGGAGTATGCCTGTATACCCGTTATATTATGCTTGGCCACCAGATTCTGGTGTAGCATCATCCATTCGTCCAAAAAATTTTCCGGCTCCGGACATACTTCCGTCTGAATCTGCTCAAGAGCTTTGCGGGCGCACTTACGATGGTGGCGAGAAACTATATCGTTGATGGGGCGGTGCATATCTGCAATATAGTGCCGTTTAAAAGGAACAACCAAGTCTCCAAAACAATCACGTAGATAAGCTTCATCATAGTCACCAAATGGATCCGGGATCATGGCCATACTGACCAGATCATCACCTATTTCATCAATGTCCTTGTGTAGTTTCGACCAGTCCCTGCACATGAATAATGGATAGCAGCCTATTGCATCACGGTAAGAGAACTTGGGGATGGATCGCTCCAGAACCCATCCTTCGGATCGAGGCAAACACCGCGGAGTGGCAAATTCTGCTAGCGATTCCGCGTACCTCGAACTGCCATAGCCGATCATATTTACTCAATATCCCTGTCTATCTGCGCACTTATTAATGTGTTTCTCAATACATGAATAAAAGCTGTTATTCTGCAATCAGAAAATCGATACTCAAACTGACAAGTGGCAGAAAAATACAAACATTTAAACATCTGTCATTAGTTTACATAAACGCAAGCTTTATGAAAAAACAATATTCTAGCTCATTTTCTGCTATGAATAATTCACGCAAGCCTCGGCGACTTTTTCCAGACCAGACGTCAAATTAGATTCTGTAATTGTTGCGGTAGGAAGTAACCGTATATATTTATCTGTAAAAGCTGTTATAACTCCCAGCTCACGTATAGCACTCCCTAATCGCTCTGAATTAACGCCTTCCGGTGGCTCAATATTCCACAGCGCCCCGTTACCACGAAGAGTAAAGTTTTTATTCACTACCGGCCTCATATGCTCAACAACCTGGTCGTGAATGTGCTGAATTTTTTCACGCACATCCAACCTGATAATTTCAGTTAGAGTAGCGCAGACTGATGCGCATGCCAACGGATTTGAAGAATAAGTACTTTTAGGCAACATATTTGGCAGCACTTCAATATCCTTATTAAGAACCACTGCGGAAACAGGGAAACCATTACCTATGCTTTTTCCAAAAACAATAATATCTGGATATATATCATGCGCCAGACAGTAAGATGCGTGCCCGGCACGAAAAAATCCCGTTAGTATTTCGTCAACCACGCTCACTACGTTATAGGTTTTACAAAGCTCGACTAAAGACTGATAAAAAGCCGGCGAGGCTTCGTAACCCCCTGCTGACCCTTGAATAGGCTCAATAATAAATGCAGCTATTTTTTCTGCCTTAAACAATTTTTCAATGTATATAAGAAGATCAGGTTCTTTTAGAGAATTAATAAATGGCACACGATAAAAATTAGAGAGGCTAAATGGATTAGCCCAGGATAAAGACACTGTCGCTAAAGACTTACCATGCATGCTTTTTGAAAATCCTGCATATGCACTCCTGCCCGTCTTAATAGCTGCTATCCGTAAACTGAATTCTATAGCTTCCATTCCCGTGGAATAAAGCTCCGAAACGTAATAGTCTTTTGTCAAAAATGATTGAATAAGCTGGCATGCCTGATCAAGCCGATTATGTTTATATTTTCCAGTTACCCATAATTTGTCTATTTGTGATTTCAAACCTTCAATAATAACCGTATTAGCGTGACCAACGATTACAGATCCGTAGCCTGATACGAAATCAATATATGATTGACCATCAGATGTGATTAATACATCATTTATGCCTGCGTCTATAACAAAGTCTTTCATACCTTGTATGCTTTCTCTATAGCCGTCGCAATTTCTCTAGCATTACTAACACAAGTAACTATTTTACCGCCCATCACTGACCAACAACCAAACCCATGATCAGTAATTACCGACGGTCGTGCATCAAAGTCACGGGCAAAAGCATTTACTGTACGAGTAGCATAGCGTGACTCCACAATCTCGGCATTTTTTAACACCGGAATATATTTTGACGCGCTTAATAACATGTTGTGACTATTGGACTGTATTTCTCCCCAATCAGGAGGCATACCATCTATCGTGACTTTACTTTTCAAAACCGAATCGTGAATGTGAGAAAGAAGGAAAAGATTATCATCACCCATCCCAACCAAACTGGTAAATGGCCCATCGATTATCGTCACACATATTTGTTTGATCGGTAAACGCACTATCAGTAATTCATAAAGATCAAACCTCAATGGTTCTATTGGAAAGGAAAACCATTTGGAGAGTAAATTTCTATTGGAATACGTTGCATTTATCAAATAATCAAAAATTTCTGTCTCAACTTTTCCATTACGTTCAATAGAAAGTTTTTTTGTTCCATCCGCTAATATCTCTGCATCAACAATCGTTGCGCCAGTAAAAGTCTGTGTATTATTTGCCGCAGAAAGTCGTTCTTCAATCATTGCCCGCAATTTATAAAAATCATAGACGCCTTCATCAGTTTTGAGTGAAATACTAATCGTGTTGCGGTCTACGATATCAGCGGGGGGATATTCGAAAGAAAAAGACAAATAATTACTGGAGCAAGCGGCCAGGTAGCGCTCAGCTGGGATCTCGATGCCAGAGGCCGATGGGCAAAAATATGAGATATTTTCCCTTCTAATTGCTTCACTATACAAAATCTCAAAATCTTTTTTAGTCGCTCGTATTTCCTGAATAGTATCGTAACTACGTGGGTAGTGAAATCCAGAGTGATGCCGCCACTGATTAACAAAGGAAACCTCCTCCATCAGGTTCTGGTGACGCTCAAAAAGAGAGACTTCGCAAAAATGATTTAATTCAAGAGCGCAGTTAGTACCAAAAACTCCGCCGCCTAAAACTGCCACACGAGGCACTTTGTGCCGCCTTTTGGGCGTAGTGCGCATTGCGGTTCTAAGCGTTCTAGCTGCGCAATCTGGTGATACGGGGCTCTCTGAGCCACCGCGAACAAATGCTAAAAAGACCAACATCTCGTCACGCAGGGAAGTTTTATCGTGAGGAAGATTAAAAGTATCGAAGCAACTGTTTTCTTCCACTCTGATAGAGAAACGCAGCAGGTCACAATAAATCTTTTTTTTCGGGTATATGATTTTAATACTTCTTTTGCCAGGCTTGTTGTGCCAACCCAAATTCATTACACAATAAAGAGCGTCTCCATAACGAATACTTATCTGGTGATGATCACAAATGCCGCGAGATGTCTCAACAGTCGGATCTAATTCAAACAAGTGATCCATAATATCAAAGGCATGGACAAACTCTAGGTTTGGATTCAGGTTTTCAGGAGGGACACCCTCATTCAGCATGCTTATCTCAACAAACAAAGGGGCTTGTTTCTCTTGTTTGCTTAGCTCGACAAGCTTTCGTACAACTGGATTAAAACGATAATTGTGCCCAACCATAAGCTTGTTTGGATAGCGATCCAGCACAGCATTCAGACTGTTTAATTCATCAACTGAAGTGACCAATGGTTTTTCTACTAGCACATAACAATGCGGGAGACACTTTTCTATCCATTCAAGGTGGGATTCTGCAGGGGTTGCTATGTCGACAACATCTAGCTGCCGCAATAATGTTTCATCAATAGCGGTATACACAGGAATGGGGGTTTCCGAAGCTAATCTCGCCTTTGATTCATCTGAATGCACAACAAGTGCAACGACGTCCACCACCCCCTCATCCTGCAGTCTTAGCCATTCATCAAGGTGAGCTCTTCCAAAACGTCCAACGCCAACCAGGCAAACTCTAAGCATATTCAATTTAACACTCTTTTTTGTTTGTTATTAATCCCATAGCCACCAAAAATATGAAGCGTTTCTACTACAAATTTCTGGCATCCTATGCTGCGATTATAATTTAACGCAACGCCACGGAGGTTTCCTCTGCCGTATCAATGGTACTTTCTTATAACGGATAGATATTGAGCGTCTAAACACTGGAGGACTTCGGCAACAGTTTGACTAAGCCATAGTATTTTATCCAATTCGTAAAACTTACTTCGACCACAAAAATAATCCAGCAGCAACTGTATTGAGCTTTGATTTGTGAAAGAACTTTTTTGCGAAATACCATTACGTGTCAACTTAGTGCTGAGATTATCATCGTAAGACCAGCGCTCGTTTTCTTGAGTTAATTCAAACTGTCGTACCCTCTCCCGTTTAATATTACTAATTAATATTTTTGCTTGGCCGAGTTCTGAAAAATCGAGTTTTATTTCAGCTGTAAATGCCAGCTTGCCAGTAACTTCTAAAAGTTCTAACTGAATATTAGTCGGTGCACAATTAAAAATTTGTAGTACCATCGCCAGATCATGCGGCGCATAATCGATAAGTGGTGAATAATCACGAAATGGCCCCCAATTACCCGCTCTTGATTCTATTGATATTGGCCAATGGCCATTCAACTGCTCTCTCATCAAAAGATATGGCCAGCTGTAAATATGAATATAGTCCTCTATTAAGGGTACGCCTAATGATGTTGCCAACCGGATAAGACTGACACTCATATTAGCATTCAAAGCTAAAGGTTTTTCTGCAAGCACTGGCACACCCAGATTTAACAATTTTTTCACAATAGCAGGACGAACCTCTGGAGGCGTCGCGACAATAACACCGTCAATTTCATCCACGAAACTATCTATCAATGAAATATTCGGTATGACTTGTGCGTTGCTTACCGCTATAACATCGAGTTGTTCTTTCGTTTTTGAGCTAACTATAAGTGTCAGTGCATCTTGTTGAGACTTAACAATTGCTCTCAGAAAATTAGCACCCCACTTACCGACCCCTACCAGAGCCAAGCGTTTTTTCACTAAAGATTCATACCTCCAACAAAATGTTCCTGAGTCCACCTAAAGAAACGTTCCAGCCCATCATGCAATGCCACCTGTGGCTCATAATTTAACTGTGTTCTCGCTTTGGATATATCAGGGCAACGACGATTCGGCTCATCTGCCGGATAGCTATCAGGATATTCAATTAAATTAATCTGATTAGGAATATGCAACAGTGACTTGATTTTTTCCGCTAGTTCAATCATTGAAATTTCCGGCTTGGGATTGCCAATATTGTATGGCTCGCCGGGCACACCTCTAAGTAATACGTGCATAAAACCGACAATAGCGTCCGTAATATAACAAAATGTGCGCGTCTGCCGCCCATCACCATAAATATTAAAGGGTTGACCGTCTTTCGCTTTACTCGCGAAATTTGGCAATACTCTGTAGTCTCTTTCACCCATTCCCGGACCAAAAACATTAAAAGGCCGCACCATATTTGTATGTACACCAAAGTGTGTATGGTAAACACGGCACAGGGTTTCACCTAAACGCTTGCTCTCGTCATAACACGCCCTTGCACCAAGGCAAGATACACTGCCGGGATAGCTCTCTCGTGTGGGAATATGCTTTGGATCAGGGTCACCATATATTTCGGAGCTACTAAAAAATGTCAGCTTGGCGCCCGTGCGACGCGCCAGCTCAAGCATATGTTTTGTACCTGTTACTGAAACCTCAATAGTCTCTAACGGGTAAGCCCTGTAATAAAATGGGCTTGCTATCCCCGCCGCCTGGATAATGTAATCATATTTTGTGCTTGTATTAAATGGCTCAATAATATTATGGTGAATAAAGGTAACATCATCTCTTTCACCGTCTTCGTAATGCGGGTTGTTTTCAGAAACAAAATTATCAAGAACCGTTAATTGGCACGGCTCAGACAAGATATCCCGATTTAGATGCTGGAACAGGGCCGAAAAGTAGCGGCCGAGAAACCCGCCACCACCACACATTAAAATGTGTTTTCCGGCCAACTTTTCATATAGAGGCTCCAGCCTTTTTGCAATATCTGTAATATCCGAGTCAACATAAAGTTTTGTCATTATTTTCTCACAATTTTTATTTCCGGAAGTGGAACAACAATAATTCCACCGTCTTCTAAAAACCAATTAAGATTTTTGATAATAGGCTCTGCAAAATTCCATGCCAGTACAATAATATAATCTGGCGTATCTGTTTTGAGCACCTGACTATTAACTATTTTTATACCGTACCCTGGAGAATAAAGGTTTTGTTTCAGAGGGCTATCATCAACAACATAATCGATGGCATCAGACCCGATATCAAATTGGTGCATTAAAGTAGTCGCTTTTGCTGGTAAGCCGTATCCTGCAATAGTCTTCCCCTCAGCCTTAACCGAAGATATCAGTTTTTTAAGATCATGCCCTAACCGATTAATTTTATGTTCGAACGAACGAAACGTCTCAGCCAAAAACAAACCACTGGCAGCTTCTCTGGCTACAAAAGAATCAACAGACGGCCTTTCTCTATACTTGCCATTTTTTTTCTGTGCAACAACACGTATCGAACCACCGTGGGACTCAATGGCAACAACATCGATCACCTCAAATTGATTTTTTTTAAAAAAAGACCTTAGCGGGCCAACAGAGTGATAATCAAGGTGCTCATGATAAATAGTATCGAAAAGTGTTTTGTCTATAACGTCCTTCAAGTAGGAAACTTCAATAACAAATATTCCGTCAAGGTCGAGGAGAATATTTACACCTTCCAATATTCCATGCAAATTATCAACATGTGCAAACACATTGTTTGCCAAAACAATTTTTGCCGTACCTTTACTCTCTTTTATATTTTGAGCAATTTCGCTTGTAAAAAATGCTGTGATCGTATCAATGCCATTAGCGCTAGCCTTAGCAGAAATTTCTATTGCCGGATCAACACCCTGTACACGCATTCCCAGATCTTTAAAGGAAGATAAAAGGGTGCCATCGTTACTGCCTATATCAACGATAAGGCTATCAATATCAACAGCATAATCCTTGATTATTTGAGACGCATATTGCTGAAAATGTTGTCTAAATGAAGGCGTGGTTCCTGATACATAGACGTAATTATTAAAAAGTCGCTCAGGGCTAACTACGTCAAGCAGTTGTAAATGATAGCATTCAGTACAAAAATAGAGATCAAGGGGAAATTTTTCCTGTGCTTTTACATCACCCGATGCTACCAATAATTCGTTAGCTGGCGGGGTGGATGCAAGCGATAACACCTTGTCGAGCTTGGCAGAATGGCAGAGGCGACAATCATGCCGAAGTTGATGTGACGTAAACATAACGATTAGAATTCAGGTGTCAAGCAAATTAATACGTTCAACATCTGCCTCATAGGATTTTTGGTCTCTTGGATTCCGGCCCAGAGTCAAAAATTTTGTGTCTTGATTAAATAACATGGCATGTTCAACCATCGGCGGCGTAAAAAAACACTCCCCTTCGCCAATAGTGATCACCCTTGGTGCAGCAGCATCTCCAACAGGTCGCCAATGATATTCAATCTGCCCCTCCACTACATAACAATAATGCCAGTCTGTTTTGTGATAATGATTCGCACGCACACACCCCTTTTTGGAAGTGATAATGACACATGACTCCATTGTTTCATCAACAATTGGATAAATAGCGCCTCTCTCGTCTACAAATGGTGATTCCAACTTAACGACAGGGTTATTCAAGAACTTTTCCCTGAGCGCTTTACTTCTGTCATCCATTATAAGCCCCCAAATATACTATATTTTATATAGCCAAGAACGATAATTGTCTCATACTTTTGAAAGCATATTCCAGACTAAGTTAGCGCGATTCTTCCCAGGTATTTTCAGCACCTAATAACTCTATCTATACAATCTTATTGAGAGATGTCTATGAAAAATGAGGAACGGCACACTGCGCAAAAAAAATATCCACTTAACTTTCTGCATTGAAATGCATTTCGACAAACAGACCATCCAGAGCCAACCATTATTTTCCAGCCAGAAAATTATTTATATTTTCATGAAAGTAATTAAGGCCTGGCAGGCTGTTAAAAAATCTCAGATAAGTGCGAGACAGAGCAACCGAAAATCGGTTGCTCTATTTATTTTATAATCGTATGATTACATACTGATTAGACATCATAGCTTACGAATGTCTGAAAACTTACAACCAAATTGTCAGGTTTTTTTACATTTCCTCTCATTGAGCATCCGGCTTTTAAATAACTGTCACAGTTAAATCAGATGGTTATAAATATAGGCATGTTATTTGCATCGTTACAAAAGGCATGATACCCAACATAATATAAAGGCACTTACCATGAAGAAATTATTTGCAGCGGCTTTGTTTGTTGCGCTAAGTCAAAGTGCAAACGCCACATTTATCGACAATGGAACTTACCTTACAGATTCTCAAACAGGGCTGGACTGGCTCGATGTAACGTCATCCGTCTACCAATCTTATAATTATGTGTCGTCTCAGTTCGGATCAGGTGGATTATACGAAGGGTATTCATACGCCACTGGAGCGCAAGTAAACGAGCTTATCTCAAATTGGACTGGCAACACCATCGCCACCATGAACCCGATCATCCATCCAGAAGGGGCGATTGATGGATTAGTAGCGGCGCTGGGCTCTACTCTCGATTCTTTTATGTTCGCCGCATACGGTCTCACCTATGACCAGTTTCTCGGAGTCAACGAAGGCGAGGGCTTTGATTACACCTATGGAATGATAGCAGATGTAACCGGGCTAGGGACGCGCTTCGCCAGCCTGATTTCAGATGACGACACAACTGCAAATTCGTTTGATGTTTCGATTGCCTATTTTACGGGTGAAACAATTACAGACAGCAGTGTTTACCCAATGGTGGGCAGCTATCTGGTTCGCAACACCATCCCCGAGCCGGCCTCGCTCGCCTTGGTGGGCTTGGGTCTGCTCAGTCTGGGTCTTTTTCGTCGCAGCCGCCGTATAGAAAAAAATTCACCGCTTGGCCACGCCATTTAAAACTGCAAATACCCAGATTTATCAGCAACGGGCCTAACCGCTAAAAACCAGCGTTTGTGTCGCTATTTCGTGAATGATTTTACGGCGTCCTTACCAACAATCAACTCGATTACGCGACAGTTGATTCCTTTCTCCCCGACCGTCCGTCCTGCGGGATATCGCGTCACACTACGCGTGATTCCCACAATGACTCTACGCCCACTATAATAGCCGCCTCTGCATTCCTTCGTCGTTCGTTATAACTTTCAACTACGAAAGGGCAGAGACGGCGTGGACTATCGCAGACTAATAGCCCTCACTTCGTTTTTCATGGCAATCAGCGCAAGTGATTGCGAATAAAGCATATTAATGTGCTTTAATGATATTGTCAGTAATATTACCATGCGCATAAACCTTTACGGCCATCGCTACTGTATGTATACACCTACAGCTTTGAGGTCACACAAAACCACCAACAGGGTTGCACGAATATACTTAACTATTTCAAAACACCTATGAAGAACGTCCGTTCATTTTTTTTTATAGTCCTGCCATTTTTTTTAGCCGGGATAACCCACGCTTTACCTACGGTCGAAACTCTCGATAAAAATAGGGCCACAGCAGGCAAAAAAACCTCGCTTGACTTCACCACACAGGAACTTTCAGAGGCTGCCCGCATCCTTCTTTCACCGGCTAGCGCCATGCTTAAAAAAACAACATCGCTACCCGCGATAATTAACGATGTTGTTATTAACGAACAGCAGGCCTATCTTGCCGCCGACTACAGCGGCCTGTTTATCGTCGATCTTCCTGAGCAAGACAATGATGCTCATAAAACAGCTAATCTGCGAACGCGGCATTCTGTCGGCGACCAGGTGACGAGCCTAAAGATTCATGGCCACTACGCCTATCTTGCTGCCATTGGCGGTTTATATATTGTTGATATCAGCAACCCGGATGCCCCGCAGACACTTTCCTACTATCGCACTTCAAGTGCTATCACGGCCCTGGCACTTAACAAAAATTACGCAGCGTTATTGACCGCAGAGCAACAACTGCTATTACTCGACATCCGCAACAAAGAAAAACCGCGACTACATTCCATATCGAAACTTGACGGCATGGCTCATAGCTTGTCCATCGTCGGCAACACCATTTATGTTGCCAATGATGCCAAGGGCTTATTTGTCCTCAAACTCATTGACGGGAAACTAATACAAAGCGCCAACTACCACACCACCGGACCCACGCTTGATATTGTTGTTGAAAACAACATTGCCTATCTGGCTAATGGTGAAAATGGCCTGACCATACTGGATATCAGTAACCCTGGAAAAATAAACTGGCTGGGCAGCCATCAACAACTTGGGAATGCTCACAGCTTACAATTGACTAACGAGCAGCTTTGGGTGCTTAATGCCGCCGGACAATATTTATTAGTCGATATCAGCAACCCCGCCATGCCCTCGATTATTTCAGCCTTTCGCCCATCACATGCAACTAGCAGTTTTAGTGTTGTCGACGACACTCTTCATACCGTCAACAATCTGCACTTGAGGCAATACGATGTTTCACGCAGCGCTCCACAAATCAGCAATGAATCACTCGACTTTGGTCAGGGCGTCAATTTTGGTGGCCAGCGGCGCATTTTTATTCGCGATAATCTAGCCTATGTTGCTGACTGGTTTTCCGGCCTGCATATTTATGACATCAGCAAAGCTGAACACCCGCACTTATTGTCCACCTTTCACACCGAGGGCTCATCAAAGGGAGTCATTGTCAGAGGCGACCATGCCTTTGTCGCCGATGATGACCACGGCCTGCAAATTATAAACATCAAGGATCCGCGCCAACCTTTTAGAGTGAGCCAATTGCAAACCCCGGGACTCGCCTACATACCCGTTCTTGATGGCGATCGATTATATCTGGCCGGTCATCACGGTGGATTTCAAATTATCGATATCAGCGATCCCAACAATCCATCAATACTCGGCAGCCATGACACCTCCGGAAAGACATGGGGCATACAGATTAAAAACAATCATGTTTATATCGCTGATGATGATGCAGGCCTGATGATTTTCAATGTATCGGATCCGCAACACATCAAGATGCTGGGGCAATTCAACCCCGGTGGTGACGCTGAGGATATTTTGCTCAATGGTAACATTGCCTATGTTGCCTTTTTTGAAAACGGCGTCTTCATTATTGATATCAGTGACCCCGGTTTCCCCCGGCAACTCGCGCATATTGCAACGCCGGGCAATGCCCGTGGCCTGGCCTTGCGTAACCAACATCTTTATGTTGCCGACTGGTTATCCGGCATACAGGTCATCGATATCAGCAATGCAAAACAGGCTCACATCGTCGGCAGCTATGACAGTAAAGGCGCCTCCTGGGGATTGGCTATTAAGGATGAACAAGCCTACATCATGGACTGGTGGGGAGGTTTCAGCGTACTTAATATCGGCCAGACACTTCACCCACTGCCAAATCCACAGCTGGCAGGGCAATATATAAACCCTCAAATTATCCGCGCCTATGCTGCTCACGACAATGTGTTATTCACTGCATGGGGTAAGAATGGCCTACAGATTTTCGATATTACTAACCCACTGAATCCAACCTGGATGACTGGCGTTGATACCCCCGCTGCTGTGGTCAGCATCGCGCTGTGGCAAGACTATGCCTATCTCGCCCTGACAAACAAACGCATTGCGGTAGTCGATATTTCAAACCCACACCAATCAAGTCTGGTGAAATTATTTAGATCCGGGCGCAACATCAAACGCCTCGTGGTAAAAAATGGCAAGTTATTGCTGGCTTCCAAAGATGGCAGCCTCACGATATACAGTCTGAAAAATCCGCAAAAACCTAAAAAGGGCAAACGCATTAAAACTGGCATTCTGGATTTTGATATCAACAAGCAGCAGCAACTTGTCACCAGTGGTACAGAAGGAGTAGCCGTTTATGATCTAGCTAGAGCAAACAAACCACGTTTACTCTATACACACAATACGCCCGGACAGTTGCTGCGCACCCACAAACAATATCTTTACCAGTATCACGCGCCCTCATCCAAAATCAGCGTCTTTAAAATGCTCACAGACCAGTTGCAAGCTGTGACAACGATTTCGGTCGGCAAGTTGCTTGACATGCAAATTGACAATCAGACACTGACCCTGATTGAAGCAGACTCACGCATTAAACAAATAGACATCAGCGAACCATCATCCTGGCACTATAAAGCCCGCTACCAAACACTGGGCTCGGTAAGCAGTGCTCTTATGCATCAGGCTACCCTGTATCTGGCGGGTGACAATAACATTATTGCATTACGGCCTTTACCAGAGACAACGATTAGTCTAAAAAATAGTCACAAGCTTGAACTCACCATCCCCGCTGAAATGCCAACCGGTGATTATGATTTGCTGTGGCAAACAAACACTCAGGATTTGCCAGTGGCGAGCTTCAGTGTCGAAATGCCACGCTTCGGCAAACCCCGCTTATCACTCGATGACCTGAAAAAAATCATGAAAGAAAAACTGGAACTATCGCCAGAGCAAATGCAATCGCATTAGACAGCTATTGTTAGTTTACTTTTTTGCGGCGACTCTAAGTAACACTGATGTAACTTGAGATTAAACCACATCAAACCCGGCATGCTTATACGCTTTTCGGATCTACTTATAACAATTTGTATTATCGAAACACAGGGCTGTAATAGCATTTTCAAGGACAAACATCACGATAGCTGCTATTCTGACAGGCTTCCCAGGCAAGATTGCTCATCTTAACTGTTTTGCAAGGTGCACGACCATGCCTATTCCAGATTACCGATAAACCATTTCCTCAGGAGATACCGTCATGTCAAAACTCGTGAACCCACATGGTGGCGATGAACTTAAACTATTATTACTCGAAGGCGATGCACGCAGCAAAGAACTGGCGCGCGCCGAAACGTTGCCAAAAATCCACATTAGCTCCCGCGAAGTTGGCGACTTAATCATGTTGGGCATCGGTGGTTTTACTCCACTGGAAGGCTTCATGACTAAAGCG